>WBZN01000159.1_pt1 | contig 91955 bp, 84 predicted proteins | sample 5204281 | NCBI WGS metagenome assembly WBZN01 (sample SAMN12344347, study PRJNA552823) | activated sludge metagenome | biome: Activated sludge suspended growth; feature: Nitrification reactor; material: Wastewater; isolation source: activated sludge from nitrification reactor of wastewater... | reverse complement strand
TCGGGAATGAACCATAAAACACTACTACGTGACTTGGCGTAAAGCTCGTGTCACGAATAATCACTTGGTGCCATGATGCGTCTTGTTCGGTGAAGAAACTTCCACCCCAGTAAACGCCAAACAAATACACACCTAACCACATCATCCAGTAAAAATAACGTTTGATTTCTAGTTTAGTGTCTAAGTTGTCCAGTTGTTCTTTCGTGTCACGGGTTTTCAGTATCCAACCCCATGTTACTAACGCAAACAATGGCATCAGGGTCATGTGTACGCGCCACAGTCCCATCCACACTTTGTCAAACTCCGGTTCCATCGAGTCCATTCCATGTGAATACGCAAATGTCCTTTGGTACCAAATCCAAAATATTGCTACCAGTAACATCGTGATCATGCCTATCTTGTAGTATTTAGAGTCATACCACAGAGACATGTCATACTCACCACTCTTGCTCGCACTCGTCGTGCCATAGGTTGTTGCCATATTGCTACCTCCTATCAATATAAAATTAATAGAAAACAATCCTTGGCAAAAAACAGCATTCATTCGCTATTTTTATTTGCCAGGTACTTATTAGACAGGCTGTCTATCTATAAAAGTTCAAAGAGAGTCTGTCCGCTTATTCATCTCGCTCATCGCAAAATTCATTCATAAAAATAAACCTATGAAAGCTGATTTACCCCTGTATGCGATAAGGTTGATTTTTTAATTCTAAAAAATAATTGTTATTTGTACAAGTAGTTATCGAATAAATTATGCATTAATCGAAAATTGTAACAAAACTGTAACATTAATCCTTTATAAGACTGATTACCTGATCAACTCTTATCAATTCTGGATTAAAAACTATGTCATTATTCAGATTTTTTCTGACAGCTTTAACTATCATAACCTCATGTGTAGCATCCAGTAGCTATGCCTTAGATTTGTACGTCGACAAGAAAACCAAGCAAATTTTTGCTGAACCTGGTCCGGGTAGAGTACATATGGGTACTTACGAAAAATCCGGAAGCGCTTCTGCAAAATCTGCTACACCAAGCTCGAAAAAAGCGACGGTGGCGGAATCAGTTCCCGTTCAACAAGATTCGAACGTAGGTGCAAGCGATAAACCTGCGGGTGATCGTCTTGTGAGATTGCGTGAAAAGGCAGAGAAAGAGCAACTTAAAAATCAAGTTTCCGTACTCGAAGAACGTGTCAAAGAAGTTGAAAAAATACATGGAACGTTCGATGACCGTGGTTTGCATTGGGCTACCAAAGATGGAAATTTTTCTATTTCTTTGAACGGTCGTATCCAACCCGCATCACAATACAATTTTATCAACGATCCTGATCCAGCGACCGGGGCTAATTTGGCCAATGAATTTAATAGTGGCGCGAACATACGTCGCGCTCGCTTGGGTGTAGAAGGTACTTACAACAAAATATGGGATTATAAATTTGAGTATGATTTTAGCCGCGGTAATGGTTCCGTAGGTTCTGGCATTACGGATGCATTCGTCCGCCTAAATCACACGAACGCGCTTTCCTATAAAATAGGTTCATTTAAAGAACCATTCAGTTTGGAAGAGGCTGCTAGCAATCGCTTCCTGACATTTATCGAACGGCATATGTCGGTTAACTCATTCGTGGATAATCCCAACACTTATAAAACTGGTATTGGGCTCAATTATGCAGTACAACGTTTTCAAACGGGATTGGCTTTCCAAACCGAACCTATCGGGGCATGGTCAGCAGCTGCGACTTCCGTCAATGCCAATGGTAACCAAAGTCGTAACAATGGTTCTGGTGATATCGGTTGGCAGGGGATTGGGCGTGTAACAGGAAGACCGTGGATGGAAAGTGAAAGCAAGTTCCTGCACGTGGGGGTTTCAGCAGGACACACTGATGTACAAACGCAGTATCGTGCCGATGGCACAATGGTGGGTGAAGGTAGCAACGGCGGCGGTGGTGGAATGTCTTTCGTAGCCTTCCCAGGAACCAACATTGATCGATCCAATATGTTGAATACCGGAAACTTAAGTAATGGTGCCGTAACCGATCCAAATCATAGACGAATCAGCAGTTATGATCGTTATGGCGCGGAAGGATGGTTTGTATATGGGCCATTTTCAGCACAAGCTGAATATTTGCGCACTAACATCAATGGTACTGGATATAGCGGCGAACATTTAACCGGTTATTATGGATTTATTAGCTACTTCCTAACAGGGGAATCCAAAGCTTACCACGTTAGAAACGGTGCTGCGAACCGTATCAAACCAAACAGACCCTTCCAATTCAATGGGTCAGGACTGGGCGCATGGGAAGTTGCGTTTGGTTATGACTATATTGATATGAACTCAGGTGTCATCAAAGGAGGGGAAGCAGACATGGTGAGGTTTGGCTTGAATTGGTATCCTCATTCGAATGTTAAATTCCAAGCCAACGTTGTTCACATGCTCAATATCAACACCGCAGGAACGCCGACTACGAATACCAACGGCTATTCTGGAGGTGCGGGTGCACGGACACATGGTTGGGATAATGGCAGTTTGAGCGCATTCTTGACGCAATTGACAGTAGATTTTTAGTCTAAAAACACACAAACCCGGAATAGGCGCTTTCATATGGTGCTTATTTCGGGTTTTTTGTTTTGCATTTTGATTGTTGACTATTGTAGAGTTGAGCAGCAATATGTGTGGTAACCGAATATTTCCAACAGAAAACACTTTTCGCTAGCTCACAGTGTCGATATTCCCGAAATTATGGAGGAAAAAATGTCACGATCACTAAAGTTTTCTTTACTTAGTCATTGGTTTGTTTCCACTAGTTTTATCGCATGCGTCGGGCTTGTTCACGCGCAACCCGTCATTAAAATTGATGGTTCCAGCACCGTTTATCCGGTCACCAAAATAGCCGCAGATCAATTCGAAGTAATGAAGAAAAATACGGTGAAGATTGCGATGGAAATTTCCGGTAGCGGCGGCGGTTTTAAAAAGATGTGTCGCGGCGAAATCGATATTGCAAATGCTTCGCGTCCAATTCAGAAAAAAGAACTTCTCGAATGCAAAAATGCAAAGGTTCAATTCATAGAGATTCCAATAGCTTTTGATGCGTTAACCGTTGTGATTAATCCTCATAACACCTGGAGTAAGTCACTAACCGTGACGGAGTTAAATAAAATCTGGGGGCCCTCGGCGCAAGGAAAAATTACCCGATGGAATCAAATCAATCCGGCTTGGCCTGCTGAGGAAATTAGCCTTTATGTGTCAGATAGAGATTCAGGTACTTTTGATTATTTTACTGAAGCGATAGTCGGTAAAGCCAAATCCAGTCGAAATGATTTTAATAAATCTCGAAATGACATTGCTTTGGCTGAAGATATTGCTAACAATAAAAATGCACTAGGGTTTTTGGGTTTCGCTTACTTTCTTGAAAATCAAAATAAAGTCAAAGCGGTAGCGGTGGATAATGAAAAAGGTAATGGTGCAGTTTTGCCTTCAGTCGACAATGTCGAAAATGGCGCTTACCAACCTCTCTCCCGTCCAGTCTTTATTTATGTCAATGCAAAATCAGCGGAAAAACAGGAAGTCCAGGAATTCATCACTTATTACCTAAAAAATGGCATTTTAATTACTAAAGAAGCAGGATTATTCCCTCTGCCACCCAGAGCTTACAACACCATGTTGGAGCACTTCAATAAAAAAAGGGTGGGAACATTATTTGATAGCGTGTCGGGAGTTGGACTAACGATTGATGATTTGATTCGGCGTGAAGGCCGTTTGGAATTTGAGCATCATTGATATATCACGATGCAATTAGCTTGGTCCGATCCACCTGTGGTAGTGTGGTGTCAACAGTTATTAAACAGTTATGCCTATTGGACAAAAAGTGAGTTGATTCAACGGATCGGAACACCATTGACCCAAGCGGAAACATTATTTCATTCGGCACTCGTGGTTGTTTCACATGGCGCAGAAAGCGATCCAATTCTGAATTACGGTAATCAAACCGCACTAGAATTGTGGGAGATGGATTGGGAGTCGTTCACTCGAACGCCCTCCCGATTGACTGCAGAACCGATGAATCGTGAAGAACGCTTACACATGCTTGCTCGAGCGGAAACGGAAGGCTATATCTCCAATTATCATGGTGTGCGTATTTCAAGCTCTGGAAAGCGCTTTCGAGTAGACAAAGCTATTATCTGGACTGTCCGTGCCAATAACGGAGAAAACATAGGACAAGCGGCCACTTTTTCCGACTGGCAGTTTTTAGACGACTAGGTCTTCGCAGTTTTTCCCCAAGAATCGCGCAAAGTTACGGCACGATTAAACACTGGCTTCGTTGCGGTCATGTCATATCTATCCGCGATAAAATAACCGTTGCGTTCAAATTGAAAGCGTTCTTCCGGTTTTGCGTCTAGCAGAGCCTGCTCAACATAACTGGCAACAATCTTCTTAGAATCAGGATTCAAGGATGTTTTGTAATCTTTATCGCCACTGTCTGGATAGGGATCAGTAAACAAGCGGTCGTATAAACGAATCTCAGCCTTTTGCGCATATTTCTCAGAGAGCCAATGAATATTCCCTTTTACTTTGCGGCTTTCGGCACCTGGGGTGCCACTTTTAGTTTGTGGATCATAGATACAGTGAATGGCTACAATTTCACCTTGCGCATTTTTTTCCACATCAACACATTTGACGATAAAAGCATAACGTAATCGCACTTCCGCACCAGGTGACAAACGAAAATATCCTTTGCTGGGTACTTCCATGAAGTCGCTTTGTTCTATATACAGTACCTTAGAAAAAGGTATAACGCGCTTGCCCCAATCGGGATATTGCGGATGATTCGGTGCAAAGCAATCTTCTTCTTCATCGCTCGGATAATTATCAATGATCAACTTCAACGGCTCGAGAATGGCGATACGCCTCGGTGCCGTTTCATTCAAATCTTCGCGTAGGCAATCTTCCAACACAGTCATGTCAATCCAGGAATCCGCTTTGCTGACACCAATCCGTTCGGCAAACGACTGTATAGAACGCGGGGTATATCCGCGTCGACGAACGCCAGCAAGCGTGCTTAAACGAGGGTCATCCCAACCATCAACCAATTTGTTGGATACTAACTCAATCAACTTGCGTTTGCTCATCACGGTATAAGTTAAATTAAGCCTGGCAAATTCGATTTGTTGCGGATGACAGGGGAGTTTATCAGTCAGCTGATCCAGTACCCAGTCATACAAGGGTCGGTGATCCTCAAACTCTAGTGTACACAAAGAATGGGTAATTTTTTCCAACGCATCGGAAATGCAGTGCGTGTAATCGTACATCGGATAAATGCACCATTGATCACCGGTACGTTGATGGTGTATATGACGGATCCGGTAAATGACCGGGTCGCGCATATTGATGTTCGGTGAAGTCATGTCGATTTTTGCGCGCAAAACGTATTTTCCATCGGGAAATTCTCCCGCTTTCATGCGCCGAAACAAATCTAAACTTTCCGCGGAAGATCGATTGCGGTACGGACTATTTTTGCCCGGATTGGTTAGTGTGCCACGGTATTCGCGAATTTCTTCACTGGACAGTTCTTCCACATAAGCTTTGTCTTCAGTAATTAGATATTCAGCAAATTCATAGAGCTGATCAAAATAATCGGAGGAATAATAAAGATGCTTGCCCCAATCAAAACCCAGCCATGAGACATTATCGCAAATAGCATCCACATATTCCTGCGCTTCTTTTTCAGGATTGGTATCATCAAAGCGCAAATGGCATACACCACCATAATCTTTGGCAATGCCAAAATTTAAGCAAATACTTTTAGCGTGACCAATGTGCAAATAACCATTCGGTTCCGGTGGAAAGCGTGTTTCGACGCGACCATTCCATTTACCCGAACAGTTATCATTATCAATAATTGTGCGAATGAAGTTTGAAGGGACTGCGGAGATTGATTCAACAGTAGCATTATTCGATGGTTCTTTCAAAATTGCGCTCTCTAGAGATAGTGAATAGTGATAAATTAATAACAAAAAGTGTAAAAATCCTCAGTGTTGTTTACAGAGAGATTGACTAAAATAAGAGGTGAGTATTTCATAAGGGGTGGCATTATTCAAACCTTTATGGGGTTTGACGGTATTGTAGATGTCAATAATCCGAGCAAAAATAATGGAATGGACGTCCACTATCTTAAACGGCATCGAAGTGCCAAAGTAGTTTTCATCACAAAATACTGGATAATGACTTTTTCGAGCTTGAATTAAACCATATTTCACTTCATTTCTTGCGCAAAGAAGGCGCTCTTCTTTTTTAGAATTTCTTTCTCCATGCGCAGTGCTTTTATCTCTCGCCTGAGACGCTGCAGTTCTGCACGTTCATCAGCATCCAGACACTCACCGTTTCTTTCCTGCGCTTGCTGCTTAATTCATCGTTGCAGATTCTTCTCACTGCTATCAATCACTTGAGCCGCTTGCAGTATGGTATAACCGTGCTCTGTAACCAGTGATACCATTTCCTTTTTAAATTGCTCTGAATAGAGTCTTCGCCTTACTGATTTTTTCATCCTTCACCTCGCTAATTAGTTGTCCTACTACCTTAACAAGATATCCGGATTTATTGAAATACAATAAATCCCATAAAGGTTTGAGTAATGCTGCTTCTTATGAAATACTTACAGCTAATTTTAGTCAGCCTACTTGGAAACAACACTGAGGATTCTTACAGGAAGGGAGTCATCCAGGTCAATACGTATAAAGTACTAAAGGAATTGAAGGATAAAGAATTTATACCTCATAGTTGGTCAACAGAGTCAATATAAGTTTATCGATAACAATGAGTCTATTTTAGAATAGTGTTGTGGTAAGCCAGTTAGCAAACACATTGAAAACTCTCCACAACCTATTAATTTATTTGTATTGCTTTTAAAAGTGTGCCCAGGAATGCGATTTTCTTATGTGTTCAATAATACTGAGCATGTAGTTTGGGTGTTAAACGAAATAGTCAGTCTCTATGTTCATCAGAACGTGAAGTATAAATCTGTGGAATCGCCGAAAACATTAGAGTTTTTGGGTAAGAAATTGCCTATACTCAAAGATCAGCTAGAAGCAGGTTCAAGTATTTTGAATGACTTTAGAAATAAAAAAGCTCGGTTGATATAAATATTGAAACACAAAATATTTTAAAAGAGGCTGAGGAAGCTGCAACCCAAGTTACACTTTTGCAGCAAAAGAGCGATGAACTGAGGTAAAGATTTACCGAATCCGACCCAAATGTTATTGAGATCGATAAGGAGATTGCGCGATTGCTTGAACAAAAGAAATCAGATGATAATATGATTAAAGCATTGCCAGAAATGCAACAAGTTTTAATCGAGAAGCAATTGGACATTCCTGTTTATGCCACTATTTCACGCAGAAAGAATCAGAAACTGCCCAATAAAGAACTAAGAAAACCTCAAGAATCAATTCAGAAAGATAAGCAGCTTGTTCTTTCTCTTAGATGCAATGAAGAAGCGGTGATAGAAAGTCTGCGAAGTTTGCGTACAACCGTTCATTTTTCTTTGTTAGATTCACACAATATATCATCATGATTACCGGGCCAAATCCAGAAGTGGAAGAAACTTTGTTGCTACAAATCTTGTCTTAGTAATATCCGATTCCGATAAGAAGATTCTATTAATTGATGCAGATATGCATAAGGTTTTTTTTAATAAAGTGTTTGGGATGAAGAGAGAAAATGGTTCATCCGAAGTAATTTCAGATACTATATCAGTACTAGATGCGACTCGTAAAATACCACAGACTGACGTTGATTTTATTTCTGTGGATAAATATTCAGCATAACCCATCATAATTATTGTTTCATGAACGCTTTTATCAAGTCTTCGCGAGTTTGGTTATTCAAGATGATCTGATCATTATCGACTCGCCCCCTATCTTGGCGATTGCGGATGCCAGGATTATTTATCAGATGTCTGGTGTGGTACTCATGGTTATAAAAGCTGTATCACATAATAAACCGGGATTGGAACAAAGTTTAAAAAGGTTTTCTCAATCAAGTGTTGCCATAAGGGGTTTCATATTTAATGATATGCTTCTATTATCGTCTCGGTATGGATGTGGCCATAAGTATGGCAAATATGTTTATCAATACAGTTACTAGAAGTCAAAGTAAGTAATCATGAATCTTGATTTAATTCTAGTGTTTCTTGTCAGTATTTTTTTATCCATGCTGGCGATTCATTTTTCTGCTTTAGCCATGCTGCGCATTAGTATTACTGATAAGCCTAACGATGATCATAAACATCATGATGAAAACATCCCTTTTGTGGGAGGGGTAGGAGTGCTAGCCGCTTTAAGTTTTGCAGTCACTATGTTGATTGACTATCACTCTGAGCATTTTCAAAAGTATATTGTTCTAATTATCTGTTCTATCGTCATTTTTATTACTGGTTTCTTAGATGATGTAATAAAACTAGGCTATAAACCACGTTTTCTAATACAAGCCGGCGTGTCGTTCCTCATGATTTTTGCTGGGGGAATGGTATTAAATGAACTTGGAGGATTGCTTTTTGGTTTCCCTCTTCAACTCGGAATTTTTGGTGTTGTTTTTACTGTTTTTGCCACTATCGGTGGAATCAATGCGCTGAACATGATTGATGGTGTGGATGGGCTTTCAGGAACAATATCTTTAGTAAGTTTGTTGCTAATCGGTACAGCGGCTTTTGTAGCGGGAGATCAGCATAATCTGATCCTGATTTTTGCACTGACTGGGGGCGTAGTTGGTTTTTTATATTTTAACTTCCGTCATCCAGCTCAACATCGCGCACGGGTTTTTCTCGGAGACAACGGTAGTATGTTGCTTGGATTGATGTTTGCGTGGTTGTTGATTGATCTTTCACAGGGATCCAATCCAGCGATATCACCAGTAACCGCAATTTGGTTGTTTTCCGTTCCGCTTATGGATGCCATCGCCGTTATGCTGCGAAGGATATTTGCAGGTCAATCTCCGTTTGCTTCAGATCGGCAACATCTGCATCACTTATTGATGAGATCTGGATTTCGAGTCTTTGAAATAGTTTTTTGTCTTACATTTTTCCATGGTCTATTAGGAATAACTGGACTCACTGGCTTGTATTTGGGAGTATCTGAATTTGGTATGCTGCTAGGCTTTCTCATTATTTGTATAGGTTTTTTTTACTTAACCTATCATCCTCGGCGATTTATATCCATGCTGCGACACTTCCAAATATTGCTTAATACTCGGTTAGGGTTTGCACCTTCCTCAAATAACAGAATTTTCATCGGTAACTATTCTGCCAAAGAAACAGAAGAGCTCGCTAAAGCGGTCAGCGATGAGCTAGGGATTGATATGAATTTCTCCATAAGAGTTTTTGGCAAACCACCAGAGCATCATCATGTTGGCAAGCAATATGCGATTACGCTCAATATCTGGCCAGACAAAGATAGTTGCACCTCGAAAGAAGCACTAAAACGATACATAACATTATTACAGCAACGATTGATAGAACATCGCGATGTTCATTTACATCTTTTTTCCACTCGTAAAACAGACTATGATCCTATAATTTATAGTAAAGGGAGTATTTTTGGTGAACCTAAAGTTACAAGTCGACGTCGATTGGGCCCCCAAGCTTTGTCTTTCGAAATTACACGTTAAAAAATACAAAAAACGCTATGAACGTGCGATTAAAATTTATTGCATCGATTGTCTGAGCCTATAAGGCTATTAATTGTAAGCCGCTGCTGGGTCTGCTCGACAAAGCGGATATTCAACCCGGTGCCAGTTTCATGCCGACAAAGCGTATTGCAGTCAAAAACATCGCGATGCTTTAAAGTCGCGCGGTATTAGCAACGGTATTCAAGATAAAATCTCAAAGATTAACCAATTGACGCGATAGCAGTCGCAGCGTAACAGCCTCATCACGAAAGCCAGTTATGTTATAGAGTGCACCTTCGGCAACCAAGCGCGATGGTTCAATGCCAAAACGCTGTGTTTCCGGGGCTTGGTCAACGCGCATGCCCGACTATACTATTGGCTATAACGTATAACTTGAAAAGACTACCGGACTCTTTGCTAACAGTCGGATAATCACGCAAACATTGGGATATTGCGTCTTCTCAATCGGTAATAACCGGTTTGGTGTTATTCCTCCTGGATCATTTTCAGAAAAAAGGCTAAAAAATATCCGGTCGCTCACAAAAAATCCTAAATTGCCATGAAGTGAAAAAATTACCAGGTTTTGCGAAGGTTTTTCCTAAAATAGAAATAAAGGGATTTTTGTGAATATTTAGTTAATAAATTGTGAACTAATTGTGAAGTATACTGTCTTAGCTATGTAAATTTTATAGCTGTATTTACTTTTAGATAATATTTCATAAGGAACAATATTCATGAAAATAGCTCAAAAATTCATTATTTCCGCAGTACTTATTAGTAGTATTTTTACTGTTGTGTTGGCAATGTATGAAATTCCACAGACGACAATGGATTGGGTGCTGTCAGAAATTATTCTCGGGGTGATAATTTATATCAATTATCTAGTGATTGCGATGACATTTAGTTCATCGAAGGTCGATTACTTTTCTTTTCCAAAGAAAAGCGAAATGAATTAGTTTCAGAGAATAGATCCATCGCAAGATTTTGTGATGGATCTATGTTTGGATTTAAATAAACATAGAGAAGCAGGAAGCTGCTTACTTTGTCAACATTGCATTAATTTGTATCAACGCATCTTCGTCTAATTCTCCTGTTTCAGCGATTAAACGTAATCGAGACATTAAATAGCCGTGATAGGCTTTAGCTAGATCACGTTTGGCGACATACATTTGTTGCTGCGCATTCAAAACATCAACTTCCGTTCTGACACCGACTTGTTGGCCTAACATGGTTGACTCCAACTGAGTTTCGATAGACTTAAAAGCCTGTTTCAGGGCATTAATTTGTGCGATTCCGTTGGTAACATTTAAAAAATGCTGTCGTACTTGCAGGGCGATGTTGCGACGTGTGGTTTCCAAGTCGTGAAATGCTTTTTCTTTAAGTGCTACTGCTTCTCGCGCACGAGATTGCACCGAGAAACCTTGAAATATCGGCACATTGAGTTGCAAGCCAATGGATTTTGAGGTCAGGTCAATCCCTCTGCCGGTGATTGCGGCACCGACATTAGTTTGATCACTATATTGTGCGACTAAATCTAGCGTGGGATAGTGCTGTGCGTTGATTCTTTTGACTTCTTGTTGGGCTAGCTCATAAGCGGCCTGTTGAATTTTTAGTGTGTAATTTTGGTCTTCTGCCGCACGCACCCACTCGTCCATGGTTTTGTACTTCATGCTAGTTAAATCAGAAATAATCTCTTTCGCGGTTAACAGATTTTCCGGAAACTGAGTGGTAATGCTTTGCAGAGTACGTTTTCTGATTTCTAATCCATTGCGCGCCGCAATTTCTTGCGATGTTGTTAAATCGTAGCGTGCTTGTGCTTCGTTGGTATCAACAATAGTAGCCATACCCACTTCGAAATTGCGTTTGGCTTGTTCAAGTTGTTTATGAATGGCTTTCTTTTGCGTTTCGGCGACTTCTACATCGATTTGCGCGTCCAATACATCAAAGTAAGCCTGAGAGACGCGCAAAATCAAATCCTGACCTGCTACGATGAACTGTGCATCCGCTCTACTCACTTCGGTTTTTGATTGCTGGTAGATGATGATATTTTCCATGCGAAACAACGGTTGGGTGGCCGTCAGAATCAAACTGCGCGCATGGATAGTATTTTCTGGCGGGTTTAATGCTACTCCAGTTCTTGCATCTGTAATTTTGCCTACATCAATTTGCTGAATGTTACGATTCGCGGAGAATGCAATATTGGGTAAAAAACCGGCACGGCCTTGCGTGGTTTTTTCTTGGGTTGCTTCATAGAGTGCCCGTGCAGATCGATATTGTGCGTCATGCGCTAATGCTTCCCGGTACACTCCAATCAGATCCGCCGCTAATAATGGCGGATGCCAAAGGATGGTGATGAGCATGCACAAAACCAGATGCCACGATTTCATATAAAATTCCGATAACGATTCGAGGCAAATAATAAGATTTCACCATTAACTTGTTTTTGGCGACAAAAACTACGGTTAATTTTGTTAATAATCAAAACACAAACTTTTCCGATTGCTGTGCATTAATCAGAGGAACTGTAACAGTCTCAAATAGAGGATCGGTAATAAATTCATCCAACCCTTTGCGGGTAATCAATAGTGCTTGCATGACCGGATCTTCTCCGACTATTGCAAATAACCGACCGCCAATATTCAAGCTTTGTTTGAAAACCTCTGGTAGTACTGGGGTTGAGCCTGTCAACACGATAACATCATACGGAGCGTGTTTTGTCCATCCTTGTGCAGCATCACCTTGTTCAAGCGTCACATTATTGATGTTATAGGCTTTTAGATTTTTTGCGGCCATAGATTCGAGTTCGGGTACGATTTCAACACTATAGACGTGACCACCCTTTTCAGCCAATAATGCTGTCATATAACCACTGCCAGAACCGACTTCTAAAACTTTATCCGTTTTTTGAATTTTGAGTGCTTGGAGAATCCTTGCTTCCGCTTTGGGCGCCAACATGACTTGTCCATAACCTAACGGAATTTCCATATCAACAAAAGCCATTGATTGTTTTTCCAGGGGAACAAAATCCTCACGTTTTATTTTGTATAACATATCCAACACGCTATCATCCAAGACATACCAAGGACGAATTTGTTGCACTACCATATTAAATCGAGTTTCTTCGAGATTCATTGCGTTTATCCGTTTTTTAATTCTATCGACAGTAAGACTTGCAATTATTTCATATTTCCATTAGCTTCACAGCATCGGCTAGGGGTCCGTTTTCAGAATTTTTCTGATTTATGGTGAGAAAGTCCCTTAATACCTGACGCGGATAATGCCGCCGTAGGGAAGCTGGGATTGATTCCCCTGCTCTTTATGGCATTTTTAAGGAGCAATTATTATATGAATTCCATTTTAAACCCAAAACATTTCTCTAATACAACTGCGCATGTCGATGCCGCAGCAATAAAACCCTTACCCAATTCCCGTAAAATCCATGTGCAGGGATCGCGTGCTGACATTCGAGTACCCATGCGTGAAATTCGCCAAAACGATACGGAAACCAGTCAAGGCGCAGAAAAAAATCCACCCATTTGGGTTTATGATACCTCTGGACCGTATTCCGATCCTACAGCAAAAATCGATATCCGTTCAGGATTGCCAGCGCTGCGCGAAAAATGGATTGTGGAACGTAATGATACCGAAATCTTATCCAGTCACAATTCAACTTATAGCTTGGCACGTTTAAAAGATCCTAAACTTGCTGACATGCGGTTTAACTTACAACGACAACCGCGTCGAAGTAAAGCAGGCATGAATGTTTCGCAAATGCATTATGCGCGCCGTGGCATCATTACGCCAGAGATGGAATTTATTGCAATACGTGAAAATCAACGGGTAGAAGCGTTCAATACGAAAAATCACGATTTATTGACACGTCAACATCCTGGGCAGGATTTTGGCGCATCATTGCCAAAAATGATTACAGCGGAATTTGTACGCGATGAAGTGGCTCGGGGACGTGCAATTATTCCCGCCAATATCAATCATCCCGAATCGGAACCCATGATTATAGGGCGTAATTTTCTCGTTAAAATCAACGCCAATATTGGTAATTCCGCGCTAGGATCTAGTATTCAGGAAGAAGTGGAAAAAATGACGTGGGCGATTCGCTGGGGCGGCGATACGGTCATGGATTTATCAACCGGTAAAAACATTCACGAAACGCGCGAATGGATTGTTCGCAACAGTCCCGTGCCTATTGGTACCGTCCCGATTTACCAGGCGCTAGAAAAAGTCGATGGAAAATCAGAAGAATTAACCTGGGAAATTTTCCGCGATACCTTGATCGAGCAAGCTGAACAAGGTGTTGATTACTTTACTATTCATGCGGGAGTCCGCCTGGCATTTGTCCCGATGACGGCGAAACGCATGACGGGCATTGTGTCACGCGGCGGCTCGATCATGGCGAAATGGTGTCTGGCGCATCATAAAGAGAGCTTTTTATACACACATTTCGAAGAGATTTGCGAAATCATGAAAGCCTATGATGTGAGTTTTTCTCTTGGGGATGGTTTGCGTCCAGGTTCTATCTATGATGCGAATGATGAAGCGCAGTTCGCCGAGTTGAAAACCCTGGGTGAATTGACAAAAATTGCGTGGAAACATGATGTCCAAACCATGATCGAAGGCCCTGGACATGTGCCTATGCATCTAATCAAAGAAAACATGGAGTTACAATTAAAGCATTGCGATGAAGCGCCTTTTTATACTCTTGGGCCACTGACAACCGACATAGCCCCTGGTTATGATCACATTACATCAGCGATTGGCGCAGCTATGATCGGTTGGTATGGCACAGCGATGCTTTGTTATGTCACACCGAAAGAACATCTCGGTTTACCGGATAAAGACGATGTCAAAGACGGTATCATTACCTATAAGATTGCCGCGCATGCCGCTGATCTAGCGAAAGGCCATCCCGGTGCGCAAATTCGTGACAATGCACTGTCCAAGGCACGTTTTGAATTTCGCTGGGAAGACCAATTCAATTTAAGTCTCGATCCCGACAAAGCACAGCAATTCCACGATGAAACTTTGCCGCAGGAAGGCGCGAAAACCGCACACTTTTGCTCGATGTGTGGGCCGCATTTTTGTTCCATGAAAATTACGCAGGACGTGCGCGATTATGCTGAGGCTCAAGGAGTCGCTGATGACAAGGCATTAGAATTAGGAATGGCGCAAAAATCAGCCGAATTTAAGGAAAAAGGCGCAGAGTTGTACAGTAAACTGTAAAGATTCCGTATCTTTGTCTTTTGCAGTACTAAAATCAATTTATAGACATAACGATATCACGCTACATGGATCTTATTTTACTGTTTAAAGCATTTATTCTCGGGGTGGTGGAAGGGATGACTGAGTTTCTTCCTATTTCATCCACCGGTCATTTAATTTTGATCGGGAGTTTGCTTGATTTCAATGATGAACGCGGTAAAGTCTTTACTATTGCGATTCAACTAGGCGCTATTCTGGCTGTTTGTTGGGAATACCGCAGCAAAGTGATACAAATCATTACCGGCATAGGTCGTGATGAAGCGTCCAATCGGTTTGTCATTAATCTACTGGTTGCTTTTTTACCCGCAGCGATTCTTGGATTTTTCTTTATCAGCATCATTAAATCTTATTTATTCCATCCGGTTCCAGTAGCGATTGCATTAGTAGTAGGTGGTTTATTGATCTTATGGGCAGAACGTCGAGAACATACTGTCGAAGTAGAAAGTGTGGATGACATGGATTGGAAGCACGCACTGAAGGTAGGTTGCGCACAATGCCTAGCGATGATTCCGGGAACATCTCGCTCAGGGGCAACCATTATTGGAGGGTTGCTTTTTGGCCTATCTCGTAAAGCCGCAGCAGAATTTTCTTTTTTTCTCGCAATACCGACGATGTTTGCTGCAACGGTTTATGACATATACAAAAACCAAGAATTTCTGGAATGGAATGATTTCAGTATGTTCGTCGTTGGATTTGTTGCAGCGTTTATCAGTGCATTAATTGCGGTTCGTGGATTGGTTCGCTTTGTCAGTAATCATGATTTCACCATTTTTGCTTGGTATCGCATCGTATTTGGCATTGTCATTTTGGTTACGGCGTACACAGGGGTAATTACCTGGTCGGACGTGTGAGATAAACAGAGTCGTTGGGATAGTATAAGTTTGGCTCATCGAGTTATTTTATTCCGACGTATTTGAATATTTCAGCGATTTTGTCTCAAAGATATTGATGGGGGATTTTCATATGAGAAATTTGCATCGTTTTTTGAACCCATTGAATCATTGATATATTAATAGCGAATCACGCTGAAGAGCATAAATTCTAACAGGCCGTTGAAAAACGTTTTCGAGGCAGCCGATACAAGGCAGAAACAGGCGAAAAAGCGCAGTTTATGTGTAATAAATGAGCATTTTGAACCTGTTTTTAACACCGTTGCGGCAACGCAGATAGTTTTTCAACGGCCTGCTAAAATCAAATCTGATACCATTTTGGTTTTGAATAAGAAAGCATCATGCTTATCGTCATTTCACCCGCTAAAACGTTGGATTTTGAAACGCCACCGATTTCTGAAGAACATACACAGCCAGATTTTCTCGATGATTCGGCTGAATTAATCAACGCATTGAAGAAACTGGAACCAGATCAAATCGGTCGTTTAATGTCGATCAGTCCTACCTTGGCTGCGCTTAATTCCAATCGCTATTTGGCATGGAATCGTTTTTCCACGCCAGAAAATGCGAAACAAGCGTTACTGGCTTTCAAAGGGGATGTTTATGTCGGGCTAGACGCAGATACGTTAAGCGAGTCACAACTCGCTTTTGCGCAGAATCATTTGCGTATCTTATCGGGATTATATGGATTACTGAGGCCGCTTGATTTAATTCAACCCTATCGGTTGGAAATGGGGACGCAGTTTAAAAACCAACGCGGGAAAAATTTGTATGAATTTTGGGGTGACAAAATTACGCAAGCTTTAAACCAAACGATCCAGCAACAAAAAATAGAGACTTTAGTCAATCTAGCATCCAATGAATATTTTCAAGCTATTCAAACCGATAAACTCAATGCACGCGTCATTACGCCAGTGTTTAAAGATCAGAAAAATGGTGCTTATAAAATCATCAGTTTTTTCGCTAAAAAGGCGCGTGGCATGATGAGCCGCTATATCATTCAGAATAAGATATCAAAACTAGAAGAGATCAAATCCTTTGATAGCGGGGGCTACTGGTTTAGTCAAAATGACAGCAATGCAGAACAATGGGTTTTTAAACGTGAAGAATCTACGGTCAGTTAATCAAGAAATCTTTTTACTGTGAAAATGATCAGTGATCAACGTCTTATTGAGCTTGCTAAACGTTATGTAGCGTTATCTAATGTGCGTGATTTAGCGCAAATCCAGACCATGTTTGCAGTAGATTCCACATATCATTCCGCTTTCTTTGGGGAATATATAGGAAGACAAGCAATTCATGCCATGATGTGCGATTTTTTTGAGCGCTTTCGCGATGCGTACTGGACTGTTAATGAATATCACTCTATTGCGGAAAATGGTGTGGCCTTTGAATTTGTTATGACTGGAACCAATTCGGTGTCAGGCGAATCGGTCAAGCGACTCGGTAAAGAGGAAATTTACTTCGATACAAACGGATTGATTACCAAAATCAAGGTCTATCCGAAGATTTAGAAAAATTAGTGAAGTTAGTTTTAAAAACTTCACTGTCCTTTTTATCCTACGTTATTCTTTCAGCTTGATATTGATTTTGCCGTCGGTAACTTGAATATGGTCTACGCCTTGTGAGAACGATTTCCAGAATCCCGGATCAACGCCAAATTCACTCACAAGATCGATATTTTTAATGCCACCCAGCCAAGCATTGGGCACGGGAACACCCATGACGCTGATGCCTTTGAGGATAATGACAGGTTTTTCATTTTCATACGCCATGCCGATGCCTGCATTGAGCCGCAATGTTTTACCGCCGAGTACGGGAAAATCTTCTTCCAGCGGAATGAGTAGTTTTGCGCTGACCAGATTATTCGCCAGATCAATCGCTAATTTTTGTGCGAGATCAGTATTTTTAGCTAGCAACCCGTTAAGTTCACGTTCTGTGAAAGTGATTTCACGCACCGCGTTCTTTTCCGAATAGGCTTCCGGCACGAGATTTCCGTCATTATCTATTTCAGCTTTGTTGTTTTTATTGATTTGTCCGGTTGAAAAATCTGCGTCATAGCCAATTGCGCGCAACTTGGCCTGAAGGCTTTTTTCTTCTTTCTCGTTAAGCGCTACCGGTGTAAATGAGGAAGTAAAGACATACGTTTTGAGTACCCAATAAGTACCCGCAATCGTAATGAGGATTGTCGCAACAATAATAAGAAGTACTTGTGACCATTCCATATTCGATGATTTCTTTACAGTATTTTCAGATGGTTGCATGTTTGTAATGGATAGTTGAAAAAGTGCGCTAACAGGCTATGGACAATGTATTAGAAAAATAGTTTTTGTAATTCTTTTCCAGGATCTTGTGCGCGCATCAATGCTTCACCGACCAAAAACGTGTGAACATGATGTTCTCGCATCAAGGCAACATCCGCAGTGGTGTGTATACCGCTTTCCGTTACTATGATTCGATCCTCAGGTATTTTGGTTAATAACTGCAAGGTGGTATCGAGCGTTGTTGCAAAAGTCCGCAAATTGCGATTATTAATACCGATCAAGGGGGTTTTAAGCTGCAATGCCATTTCCAATTCGTCTGCATCATGCACTTCAACCAGAACGGCCATTCCCAATGAATGCGCTAATTGTTCTAACTGTAACATACATGCTATCGCTTTACTTGATGAATTCGTTGAAATTTCACCATATTCCATTACAAAAGCGCTGACTATCAACAAAATGCAATCGGCATTCATCGCCCGCGCTTCCAGCACTTGATATTCTTCTAATAAAAAATCTTTACGCAAGACCGGTATATCGCATGCAGCTCTGGCTTGCTGTAAATAATCAGGGCTTCCCATGAAAAATTGTTGATCCGTCAATACCGATAAGCAAGCTGCGCCATGTTTGGCATAGCTTGACGCTATTTCTGCGGGTATAAATTCGTATGTGGCTTCGTTTGACGAAGATGATCCGCGTAATATTCCTTTGCTGGGACTGGCTTTTTTGATTTCAGCGATGACGGCCGCTTGTCCGGCAGCAAGTTTATTGCGGATAGCAGCAACAAAATCGCGTGGTGGTTCAATAGAGTGTATTTGTTGTAATAACAGAGATTGCGGATTAACGGCTTTAGCAGCACTGACTTCTTGTTTTTTGACGGTAAGAATTTTTTTTAAAATATCGGACATGGGGCTATTTCGTAATGTGTTTCTGACTTAATGCGATCAGTTCGTTTAGTTTTTTCAACGCAGCACCGCTTTCGATCGCTTTTTGTGCTTTTGCTATCCCATCGCTCATTGTGTTTGCGACACCGGATACATAGATGGCAGCACCTGCGTTGAGTGCTACGATATCGAGCGCAGCACCAGTTTGGTTCTCCAGCACTGAAAGCAGCATCGATTTGGCTTGTTCTGCGTCTGCAACTTGAAGTTCTTTGATAGCTGCTGATTTAAAACCAAAATCCTCTGGTCTGATAGTATAGAGTTGAATGGCGCCATTTTTAAGTTCGCCGACATGGGTCTCACCGGTGATGGTGATTTCATCGAGACCGTCGCTGCCGTGTACGATCAACACATGCTGACTGCCAAGCTGTTGCAAAACATGCGTTAGTATTTCAACCAAATCAACGTTAAATACACCTAATACTTGTTTTTTGGCACCTGCCGGATTGGTCAGTGGCCCTAAAATATTAAATATTGTTTTAACACCTAATTCACGTCGAACCGGCGTGGCGTGTTTCATGGCGCTATGATAATTGGGCGCAAACATGAATCCTACTCCGACTTCTTCGATGCTTTGCGCGATTTGTTGCGGTGTTTGATTTAAGTTAACACCGAGTGCTTCCAATACATCAGCGCTTCCCGACTTACTTGAAACGGATCGTCCTCCGTGTTTGGCCACTTGTGCGCCTGCTGCGGCCGCAACCAATGCCGCTGCGGTGGAGATATTAAAAGTGTGCGCAGCATCACCGCCTGTTCCGCAAGTATCAACCAAATGACTCTGATTTTTTACGGTAACCTGCGTGGCGTATTCACGCATGACTTGCGCGGCGGCGGTAATTTCACCAATGGTTTCTTTTTTTGTTCGTAATCCTGACAAAATAGCCGCCATCAATACAGGCGAAACGTCTCCTTGCATGATTTTACGCATCAGAAACACCATGTCATCGTAGGGAATTTCTTGGTGCGCAATAATGCGTTGCAAGGCTGCTTGAGGGGTCATGGTGTATTTCTGGATTGCAAGGAAAAAGGTGTCTCTAGTGGTTCAGAAAGTTTTGCAGCATTTGGTGGCCATGTTCACTGAGAATCGATTCTGGATGAAATTGGATGCCTTCGATGGCTAGCGTTTTATGACGAATACCCATGATTTCATCGTCTTCAGTCCAAGCCGTTACTTCAAGGCAATCTGGCAACGACGAGCGTTCAATCACCAGCGAATGATAACGCGTAGCAATAAATGGATTGGGTAAATTTCGAAACACGCCTGTGCCATGATGATAGATAGGTGAAGTTTTGCCATGCATCAGTTGCTTGGCGTGAACAATCTTTCCGCCAAAAGCCTGCCCGATACTTTGGTGTCCTAAACAAACGCCTAAGATAGGTACATCTTGGGAAAATTGATTAATGGTCGACAGTGAAATGCCTGCTTCATTCGGTGTGCATGGGCCCGGCGAAATGACAATGCGATCGGGATTCAACGCGGCAATTTTGTCCACAGTGATTTGATCGTTTCTGAACACAACGATTTTTTCACCCAGTTCAGCAAAATACTGTACCAAGTTATAGGTAAAAGAATCATAGTTATCAATCATTAACAGCATCGCTTCACCTTCATGTTATTTTTATTATCCGTGTCGATGAACAGAAAAATATCCACTAATATTTCAACAATAAAATTCTACCAGTTCATCATCATCTATGCTGCATTCATCGCAACACAGTGCCAATCTATAATCGTTGCAACGCATTCATTATTGATGATTCATAATAGAACTTGAATAGATTTGATATTCATCCATCAATTCAGTAGAATACACGGTTTTCAACGACCTTGCCTCACCACAGCGCATCAACGATGGGAGGTATTATTACCATAAGGAACCTATGAGACATTACGAAATAGTTTTTATCGTTCATCCGGATCAAAGCGAGCAAGTGCCAGCGATGATTGAACGTTACCGCGGAATTATTACAGCAAAAGATGGAAAAATCCATCGCCTTGAAGATTGGGGAAGGCGGCAATTAGCTTATCTCATCCAGAAAGTCCACAAAGCGCATTATGTTCTAATGAATATTGAATGTAGCCAAGAAGCGCTGAGCGATCTGGAAAATGCTTTTAAATTTAGCGATGCTGTGTTGCGTCATCTTACTCTGCGTACCAATGGTCCTATTACGGAGCCATCCGTGATGATGCGCCAAAGTGAAAAACCGAGTACACCCGATGCAAACGCTCCGGATGCAGAAACAGGCGGCAAGGGCTTTGCTGACGACGAAGACGAAGCTGCCGTTGCAGTTTAACTCAAAATTATTTTACGCAATTGGATTGTAACCAAACCATTATCAGTGGAAAAATTATTAAATCCGGCGTTTTACGCTACACACCTGGTGGTACTGCCGTGATCGAATTCACGATTAGCCATGCATCCAAGCAATTGGAAGCCGAAATACCGAGAAAAGTATTTTTGGAGCTGCTCGTTATCGTTCTAGGGCAACTTGCTTTGACGGTTGCGGAATTTAAAGTGGGTACTTCCGTAAAACTGAACGGTTTCCTCAACAAACGCAGCAGTGTTAACTCACAACTTGTGTTGCATGCCAGCAGCGTGATACTTATTTAATACTCATTTATTAGGAATTGATATGACCCGTTTCACGAGACGCAAAGACAGCAAAGATAAAGAAAGAGATAAGAAAGCCAATCGTCCTCTGTTTAAACGCAAAAAGTTTTGTCGCTTTACCGCGGAGGGAATCAAACAAGTAGATTATAAAGATGTTGAAATTCTTAAAGATTTCATCAGCGAAAACGGCAAAATTATTCCAGCGCGAATTACAGGTACGCGCGCGTTCTATCAACGGCAACTGAGTACTGCGATAGAGCATGCACGTTTCTTAGCTTTATTGCCTTATACCGATCAGCACTAAGGAAATATTACTATGCAAATCATTTTAATGGAAAAAGTTATCAACCTGGGACAACTGGGTGACATTGTCAATGTAAAAAATGGCTATGCGCGTAATTATCTGATTCCACAAGGTAAAGCTAAACGTGCAACGGAACAAGCCAAAGCTGAATTTGAAGCTAGACGTGCTGAGCTTGAAAAAAATCAAGCGCAGTCCCTTGCATCTGCTCAAGCGCTTGCCGCTAAGTTAGACGGTCTGCTGATACAAATTACGCAAAAAGCCGGTCATGACGGCAAGCTATTCGGTTCCGTCACCAATATGAATATTATTGAAGCGTTGACTGCGCAAGGATTCACGATACAAAAATCAATGTTGCGCATGCCAAATGGTCCACTTAAAACAGTAGGGGATCATACATTGACAATTGGATTGCATACCGATGTAACCACGCATATCACTGTTTCCGTATTGGGGGAAACAGTGGCTTAGTCGTTCAATTCACGGATAGAATTGGGTAAAAAGGACTATATTCGTAGTCCTTTTTTATTTGTCTTGTAGCAGTGTTAGAATGACATACTGTCATTTCAAATTTCATCATGGCACACTCCTCCGTTAGTTTGAGTCAAGACCAATTACTCGAAGCGTACAAAACGCCGCCTCATTCGTTAGAAAGCGAACAATCCGTATTGGGTGGTTTGTTGCTTGATAACCATGCTTGGGAAAAAGTTGCCGATATCATTACCGATAATGATTTTTACCGGCAAGATCACCGGCTGATTTATCATCATATCTGCAAATTGATCGAGCAAAACAAACCGGCCGATGTGATTACCGTGGCCGAGTCGCTGGAGAATTCTGCAGAACTGCAAACCATTGGTGGGTTGGCGTATATCGGCGCAATTGTGCAAAATACGCCTTCGGCTGCAAACATCAAAAGGTACGCTGAAATTGTCAGAGAACGTTCCATCATGCGCAATCTTGCGCAAGTTGGCGTGGAGATTGCAGATTCCGCGTACAATCCGGCAGGGCGTTCGGCTGCTAACTTATTGGATGAAGCCGAAGCCAAAGTGTTTGATATTGCAGAAGAAGGTGGGCGCGGTAAGGAAGGTTTCGTGGATATTCAACCGCTCCTCAAGGAAGCTGTCGAAAGAATCGAATTACTCTACAATCAAGATAATCCCAGTAATATCACCGGAATTGCTTCGGGTTTCTATGATTTAGACCAAAAAACCTCAGGGTTTCAACCTGGCGATCTGATTATTGTTGCAGGCCGCCCTTCAATGGGGAAAACGGCTTTTTCCCTTAATATCGCAGAAAATGTCGCGCTCGAGCTGAAAAAACCCGTCGCGGTTTTCAGTATGGAAATGAGTGGCGCGCAGCTCGTCATGCGGATGATCGGCTCAGTGGGCAAGCTTGATCAACACAAAGTGCGGACAGGGCGATTGGATGATCAAGATTGGCCTCGTTTAACTCATGCGCTAGGAAAATTGAATGAAGCACCGATTTTTATTGACGAAAGTGCTGCCCTGAATGCTCTGGAATTAAGGGCACGCGCACGGCGCTTGTACCGCCAGCATGGAGAATTAGGGTTAATCGTAGTGGATTATCTCCAATTGATGTCCTCAACTGGCTCAGGAGAAAACCGCGCTACAGAAATTTCCGAAATATCACGCGCGTTAAAAGCCTTGGCGAAGGAATTGAAAGTTCCGCTGATTGCTTTATCGCAATTGAATCGCAGTCTTGAGCAACGCCCCAACAAACGTCCCGTGATGTCAGATCTACGTGAGTCTGGTGCGATTGAACAAGACGCCGACGTAATTCTGTTTATTTATCGCGATGAGGTCTATAACCCCGATTCGCCAGACAAAGGCATTGCGGAAATTATTATTGGAAAACAGCGTAATGGCCCGATTGGAAAAGTAGACTTGACGTTTTTAGGGGAATACACGCGCTTCGAAAACTACGCTCGGCCCGATTATTGACAGCAGATCGCGAAGCACTGGGTTAGTGGGGCAAGGTTGCTTTCTATCGCGCAAAGAATTCTCTGGAACTGCGTCCAGATCTACAATAAAAAGAACGTTGCTAAACTTAGAAAAATAAAAAAGCCACCGCTATCGGTAACCGCTGTAATCATGACACTTGATCCTAATGCGGGGTCACGTCCAAATTTACGCAGCGTCAGCGGTATTAAAACACCAAGCAAAGCTGCGAGCACTAAATTGAGCAACATCGCCAGCATCATGACAAGCCCTAACTCAGGATCGTGGTACATCGCAAAGGTGAATATTCCGACCACGGTTCCCCACAAAATTCCGTTAATAATACTGACACCGACTTCTTTACCGAGCAGTTTCCAAGCGCTACGTCGTTGAATTTGATCGAGCGCCATCGCGCGAACGATCATGGTGATAGTTTGATTGCCCGAGTTGCCGCCAATTCCAGCAATGATGGGCATCAGAGCGGCCAATGCAACCAGTTTCTCAATGGAATCTTCGAAAATACCGATCACTCGCGAGGCAACAAAAGCGGTCACTAGATTGATGGCCAACCAAACCCAACGATTTCTGACACTTTGAAAAACGGAGGCGAATAAATCTTCTTCTTCGCTCAGCCCAGCAAGGTTTAAGGCTTCATTTTCCGCTTTTGCACGAATGAAATCGATAACCGTATCAACCGTCACGCGCCCTAACAATTTACCAGTGGCGTCCACCACCGACGCAGAGACTAAGTCATAACGCTCAAATGCACTGGCGGCTTGTTGCGCGACATCATCCGGGCATAGTTTGATCATTTCTTTGGCCATTATTTCCGCGACCAGCATTTCAGGATCGCTGACTAATAATTGGCTTATCAACAATACGCCTTGCAGTTGTTCTTCTCGATCGACCACAAATAATTGATCGGTGTGATCGGGAAGTTCTTCAAATCGGCGCAGGTAACGTAACACGACTTCTAAACGAACATCTTCACGAATGGTAATGACATCGAAATCCATCAAAGCGCCAACCGATCCTTCGGCATACGACATTGCCGCGCGCAGTTGTTCTCGTTCTTCAACCGGTAAGGAGCGAAACACATCATCTATCACTTCTTGCGGCAAATCAGGCGCGAGATCGGCAATTTCATCGGTGTCGAGAAATTCGGTTGCGGCTACCAACTCATGACTGTGCATGTCAGTAATCAATGTTTCACGTACGGCATCCGATGTTTCGAGTAACACTTCTCCATCATTCTCCGTTCTAACCATGCCCCAAATTAAAAGCCGGTCATCTAATGGCAAAGCTTCGAGAATCACTGCGATATCAGCAGGGTGCAGTTGATCGAGGTAGTGTTGAAGTTCCGCTAAATTCTGTTTTTGGACAGCAGAATCGGCTAATGCTTCTTCAGAAGAGTCATTTTGCAAATGTATTAGGCCATCGACCAAACGATATCTTCGCAGCAAATTGGAAACTTGGTCCAGCGGCGTTAACGAGTCTTCGTCGCTATCCGATTGATTCGCTTCTGTCATTGATACGGGGCTCGTTTCGTTATTTCAAAAAAATGATTTTTACCACTATTACTTTAAACAAGAATCCGTTCGATCAGGCATACGGCCTCTGCAACGATGCCTTCTTTGCGACCAATTGCACCTAAGTGCTCTGCGGTTTTGGCTTTAAGATTGATACAGTCTGCTGACATTTCTAGATCTTGTGCAATAGTTGCAATCATGCCAGGTATGTGCGGTGCCATCTTGGGCGATTGCGCGATAATAGTCGCGTCGATATTGACGATTTTGTAGGATTTGTCCGTTAATAAACGATAGACGTTGCGCAAAAGAATACGGCTATCGATATTTTTATAGCGTGGATCGGTATCGGAAAAATGCTTACCAATGTCACCCAAGCCTGCTGCGCCAATTAGTGCGTCACAAATAGCGTGTAACAACACATCTGCGTCGGAATGCCCTAGTAACCCCTTTTCATGCGGAATCGTGATACCACCAATGATGAGTGGACGGCCTTCGACCAGTTGGTGTACATCAAATCCTTGTCCAATTCGCAACGTGCTCACGCGATACTCCTTTTGTAAATAATTAATTCTGCTAAAGCCAGATCTTGAGGATAAGTCACTTTGAAATTGTAACTATCACTAATGACAAGTTTGGGATTCAACCCCATTGCTTCGATAGCACTGGCCTCATCGGTGATCAGTTTACCTTCGGTTTGTTGCAATGCTTTGACTAATAATTCATGACGAAACATTTGGGGTGTTTGTGCTTGCCAAATGTTTTCCCTGGATTCGGTACGAACGATTCGGTTTTCTGCGTCGCCACGCTTCAAAGTATCGGCCACAGGCACCGCTAATAAGCCACCAACAGGGTCTTCACAAACTTCTTCGATTAATTTATCCAATTGCAAAGTCGTTAAACACGGTCGTGCTGCATCATGAACTAAAATCCAATCTTGTGCGTCCACCGCATTATTTTGTTGCATGGCAAGTAAGCCGTTGCAAACACTTTCTGCGCGAGTGAAACCACCGCAGTTTAAGACGATCAATTTTGCAGAAAATTCTTGCCAATCATAATGAGCCCAATCTTGATCCTCGGGTGACAGCACGACAAATACTTTTGCTATGTTTGCGTTACTGCTTAAGGTTTTGATTGCATGGTAAATCATTGGGTGATTGCCAAGCGTCAGATATTGTTTGGGTAACGCATTCCCCATGCGCGAACCCGAGCCTGCTGCTGGAATGAGTGCAATAAACTTATTCATTGATTGATGATTGTTGTCTTGAATTAATTACTTATAGGAAAGATTGCGCAAAATTTTTGCACGAAAAAACGTCTGATAAAAATTATAGATTCTTTACTGTTAGTTGATAGCACTATATTAGGATAGAGAACATACTCAGGATTATTTTTAACGGAAATAAGACCAGCAGTTGATATAATTACAACAATTTCAATATCCAATTAGGTGCGTTCCATGGAAGCAGAACAAATTAATGCTATTGTCAATCAAATTCAGGATTTAACTAGTAGATCCAACGAATTACGGAGGTTTCTTTGACTTCGAAACGAAACAAACACGTCTAAGTGAGTTATCCAGGTTACTGGAAGACCCTGCTATTTGGAATGACACACAGCGTACCCAGGATATCAATCGCGAAAAGAAGCTTCTCGAAGATACTGTCTTAACATTGGAGTCAGTGCGTCAAAAATTAGGGGATACCGGTGAGTTGTTTGAAATGGCGCGCGAAGAATCCGATGCTGCTGCGTTAGAAAGCATCGCTCATGACGTTGCGCATTTGGAAGAATCGGTTGCGAATCTTGAATTTCGACGCATGTTTTCCGATCCGATGGATGCCAAAAACTGTTTTATCGACATTCAATCGGGTTCAGGCGGAACAGAAGCGCAAGATTGGGCAGCGATGCTGGAGCGGATGTATGCACGTTACTGCGAAAGACAGCAATTCAATGTGGAAATTTTAGAGGAATCGCCGGGTGATGTTGCGGGAATTAAAAGTGCCAGTTTGAAAGTAATTGGTGAATATGCCTATGGTTACTTGCGAACCGAAACGGGTGTGCATCGCCTTGTTAGAAAATCACCTTTTGACTCAAACAATCGCCGTCATACTTCCTTTGCTAGTGTATTTGTTTATCCCGAAATCGACGATACCATCGAAATCGAAATCAATCCCGCCGATCTGCGTATCGATACTTTTAGAGCGTCTGGTGCGGGTGGGCAGCATATTAACAAAACCGACTCAGCGATCCGAATCACACACAATCCCACGGGAATAGTCGTGCAATGTCAAAGCGGCCGTTCGCAGCATCGCAATAAAGCCGATGCACTTTCGATGCTTAAGTCAAAGCTCTATGAAGCCGAATTGCGCAAGCGCAATGAAGAAAAGCAAGCCATCGAAGATACCAAAACAGATATCGGTTGGGGACATCAAATCCGCTCATATGTACTGGACCAATCCAGAATCAAAGACCTTCGCACCAATGTCGAGATCGGAAATACGCAAAGTGTTTTAGACGGCGATCTTAGTGATTTTATAGAAGCAAGTCTGAAGCAAGGCGTAAAGTAGTGTTTGGGAGTTTCATTGAAAAAATCCTAGTAGGTTTATCCTAGGAATTATGTAAATTTCCTACGATTTCTTTGTCAAATATCCCAGGAGGAAATCAATATATAAAACTTGCATTCATTAATCCTGAATGTGCAACAATAAACACTGCGTATTGGTGAATAAAATAGTGCGATAAATAGTAAATTTGTCATATTTTTTATTATTTATGTTGAATGACGAGAGTCGTGATAACTGTATATCTCGTTACAAATCATATTTTTATATTTATTTTGCTGCAGCACTATTTTTCCAGATTGTTAGATTTCTAACAATATAACGTAATGGGTTTATTTTTATACTCTTTTATAGTGCCGAGAATATCATGTCTCCTCAATTGATCAATTTTAATCCTTTAATAAAGTTAATTAGAAATTTTCTATTCGTTTTATTTCTGGGCTTATTATTCAGCAGTAACCCACCGCCAGCTTTGGCTATAGGCTCATCAGCGCATTTGACTGGGGCATTTGGTCCTCTACATAATTGGCCTATCATTCCTATTGCCATGATGTTAATGCCAGATGGCAAAATTTTTGCCTATGGCTCTAACCCAAATGGAACGCAAGGTGCAAAAATGTATTATGCAACTTGGGATCCGTCTTTAGGTACTGGTGGCTCCGCATTTACGTTATTACAAAATACGACTAATACGGATATTTTTTGTGCCGGACATTCGATTATTCCAGCAACGGGTCAGGCATTAGTCGTGGGTGGCGATGCGTTGGTTAATGGAATAAGAAATTATGCAAATAGCGATGTCAATATTTTTGATCCGGTGACCAGTACACTTATTCGTCAATCTCAACAAATGGCTTATAAACGCTGGTATGCCACCAGTGTCACTTCACCAACGGGAGAGCATATTGTACTGGGGGGGAGGAACGATAAGTTTTTCGCAGGAACTCCGACGAAACCAGCTACCACAGCTTCTTATTCTCCTATTCCAGAAGTACGTGCTGCTAATGGCAGTTGGCGATCATTAACTAATGCTTCAGATGATTATGCTTATGGAGCTTTAGGAGCATCATCCTGGTATTATCCGCGAGCATGGATTGATCCACGGGGCAAAATTTTTATTCTTAGTCATTTTGATGCTGCGTACAAGCTAGATTATTCCGGAATGGGAACGATTACACAGTATCAAACTACAAGACCAAAGGGAGGACGATTTGAGTTACCGAGTGTTATGTTTGCGCCAGGTAAAATTCTTTCTTTACGGCGAAATAAGACTGCTGTTGTTGTCGATATCAATGGTAACGGTGATCCTACAGTAACTCTTACAGGCGCACCCAGCGCAGAGCGGTTATATGGAAGTGCCACGATCTTGGCCGATGGTAGAGTGTGGGTAAACGGCGGATCTTCGGGAGGAAATAGCCTTACAGGTGCGACATTGACTTCAGAGATTTGGAATCCTGCAACGAATACGTGGACATTAGCTGCAAGTGCATCAACCTATCGGTTGTATCATTCTGCATCGATTTTGCTACCAGATGGCTCGGTTATGACTGGTGGGGGCGGGGCACCTGGTCCATTGACGCAGCTTAATGGAGAAATTTATTATCCTTCTTATTTGTACAAGAAGGACGGTAGTGGGCAATTTGATTATCGGCCAGAAATTGTTGCAGCTCCGGAAAGCATTATTGGCTGGAACGAATCTTTCTCTGTACAATCCGATGAAATAATCAACCGAGTAACGCTGTTGCGTGTAGGCGCCGCTACTCATAATATTGATGTCGAGGCTCGTTTCTTTAACTTGACTATACCCAGTAAAGGAACCATTGTGACATTAAAATCGCCTGCAAATGCAAATATTGCACCTCCGGGCTATTATATGTTGTTTGTTTGGAACTCAGATGGTGTGCCGTCTATCGCAAAAATTATTCAGATTGGTAATCATCTGTAACTCTGTACATTAACCGTTGATTGTGTATTTAAATAGTCGCTTTTGAATACATTCAATCCACTGATATCAAGAAATAATGCTGTGGCATGAATTTGACTAGACGTTTTCGATTCGGCATGCGGAAATTTCAGTGCAGACCGCCCTGCACAGCACGAAGTTGGTGCATTTCCGCAAGCGCATTGGCGCAAGAAGGCCGCTGACAGGGTTTTCCGCATGAGCATTGTGCAGCAAGGGGAGTTGGTGTTGGAAGATTCAATGTTGACATGACAGTGCAAGGAAGGAACATCACGAGACCTTTGCAAAATCTGCATGACAGCCTACCTTACTGCAGATGCTGCGCCATGTTGATGTTTTGTGTGGTAAGGAAGTCAGGCGAGCCGTATGCGACCGCGACTATCGGGATAAGCGAGAAGTCAATGGAACTCAGATTATTCTACTTGCCAAAGCACTCAAACAGGATAACCGATACTAAAAGGACAAGAAGCGCAAGCAATGCAAAAGCCGGATGGCGATTGAACTCATTCACCTGAAATCGGATTATTGCATGGCGAGAAATTACCTGAAAGGTTTACCCTGTGACCGCTCAATCTATTGATGGACCGCTGCCGCCAGGAATATGAAACAATGGCTGCTTGCCATTTTTTGGTTTTTCTTTCCATGGCGAAAACTGCGAGTTTCGAAAATTCTTTGAGGGAAAAATTCTAATTACTTGATTTTTTAATTTTGGGGCTATAGTAGATCAAGTTAAATTTGAGCCCAAGATTTCAAAATTTTTAACTGTCGTTTAGGTGTTCCATAATTGAATCTGAATTCGCATTCTTTGAGAAACAATGGAAATGATCCTTTAGGGATACCATTGTATTTTCTTAAGACACGTTTGGCCTGATTCCAAAAGTTTTCAATGCCGTTGATGTGATTCTTGCCTTGTGCAAATAGTGTGGAATGGTTGATTCGCTCATGGTAAAAATGATTCACGTCGAGTGCATTATAACTACGATAACAGTCTGTATAAACTATGCTGTCAGGTACTATCTTTCTAGTAATTAACGGCATCAACGTTTTTGTCTTGGTATCTTCAACAACTCTCGTATAAACCTTACCCGCAGCACCGCGACCACGCTTACCCTTACGAATACCACCAAAGTAGTTTCATCTAATTCCACTAAGCCATGAAAGATTTCGTGAGATTCTTGCTCTAGTTGATAAACAATCACTTCCCGTATTTTGCGATAAAACAGTGCTGCACTGTTAGGTTGAATTCCAAATATATCAGTTGCTGATCGCGTTGTAACTTCTAACACAAAATATTCCAACAACCTTGATTACGTTTTCTTTAATAATCTACAATGACTTATCTTCATTAAATTGGCTTATCATTTAAGCTAATCTACTAAAGCCCCTTTTGTTATATTACTCAGATAGATCTGAACTCAATTTAAAGTCTTACAAAAAACCGTGAATGGTAGATTGACATCAAGCGTTTCGTTTCCACCTTTAGAGCAAGCGTTAAAAGAACCGAATGGGTTACTGGCTGTAGGTGGCGATCTTTCGCCACAGCGGTTATTAGAAGCTTATCGTAACGGAATCTTCCCGTGGTTCAATGAAGGTGAACCTATTCTTTGGTGGAGTCCAGATCCAAGAATGACTTTATTTCCCAATGAGTTGAAGGTTTCGCATTCTTTATCCAAGGAACTGAAGAAAAAAAATTACCAAATTCGCATTGATCATAGCTTCAGTGAAGTCATGCAGGCTTGTGCCGCGCCGCGCAAAGGCCAAGCTGGAACATGGATTCATCCTGAAATGATCGCAGCGTATCGCACGCTGCATGAAATGAAGTTTGCGCATTCGGTTGAAACTTGGGTAGATAACGAGCTTGTAGGTGGACTGTATGGCATCGCGTTAGGCAAAGTTTTTTTTGGTGAATCGATGTTTTCTCGCAGAACCAATGCATCCAAAATTGCATTTGTTCATTTAGTCAGACAATTAAACGAATGGGGGTTTGGTTTAATCGATTGCCAAGTTAAAACCAATCATCTTGCTTCTTTAGGTGCGCGCGAAATACCAAGAACAGTGTTCGCTCACTATTTAAACGAGCTTATTATAGAGCCCCTGCATGGTGTAAACTGGCAGTTTGATAGCTGTTAAAGCAGTAACAATACAATAATGATCGGCTAACATGTTTAAATTTCATACCACGGGAGTCTATAACTGTAGTTATCTGCCCGGCAAATTGGCTTGTTCTGAAGTGGTTACACCGGACAATCAAATTGATACGCAGATATATGGCAAATTAGTTCAAGCGGGATTTCGCCGCAGCGGGCATTACACCTATCGCCCTAACTGCCTCCAGTGTCAAGCTTGTTTATCTGTGCGGGTCATCGTCAACGATTTTTTACCCAACCGAACGCAGCGCCGCACCTGGAAACAGCATCAGCACCTTACGGTCAATCAGTTACCATTGCATTACAACCCTGAACATTATAATCTCTATCAACGTTACCAAATACAGCGTCATGCGGGCGGCGGCATGGATCATGATTGTCTGGAGCAATATCACAATTTTTTGTTGCAAAGCCACGTCAATACATTATTGATAGAGTTTCGAGATAATAAGCAACTTCGCATGGTCAGTATCGTCGATGTTTTACCAGATGGACTTTCTTCGGTGTATACATTTTTTGATGCTGAAATAAAAAATGCTAGTTTTGGAACTTACAATATCCTTTGGCAAATCGAACAGTGCCGGCTGCGCGCATTGCCGTATCTCTACCTCGGCTATTGGATCAAAGAAAATAACAAAATGCGTTACAAAGCTAATTTCCAACCGATAGAAATACTGCAAAATAACCAATGGAAGCTACTTGAAGAGAATGATCGTTTTTAATCACATCAGTCAGAATTTTTCTACGTATTTATTTCATGTTGTATCAACTTTTCCGACCATTATTATTTAAGCTTGATCCTGAGAATGCACATTGGCTCGCTTTTCATACCTTAAATCAAGCGCATAAATTAGGCTTATTAAAAAATCTTGTTAATAGCAGTGTAATTCATTGCAAACCGCGTACTGTAATGGGATTGAGTTTTTCAAACCCGGTCGGTTTGGCGGCGGGCTTGGATAAAAATGGTGAATATATCGATGCATTGGCTTCTTTGGGATTTGGATTTATCGAAATAGGTACTGTCACACCGCGCCCTCAGCCAGGCAACCCACGTCCGAGGATTTTTCGTATTCCTGAGGCCAACGCAATTATCAACCGGCTTGGTTTTAATAATTTAGGAATTGATCATCTGCTGAATAATGTCAAAAATTCAAGCTATCGCGGCATTCTTGGCATCAATTTAGGAAAAAATTTTGATACTCCGTTAGAAAATGCCATAGACGATTATTTGATCGGGTTACAAAAGGCATATTGTTATGCAAGCTATGTCACGATCAATATTTCATCACCCAATACTAAAAACTTACGACAATTACAAGGTTCTCACGTGTTAGATCAACTGCTGGGTCGACTTAAGTTGGAACAGACTCAATTATCACAAACGCATAGCAAATTTGTACCGATGGTGATTAAAATTGCGCCTGATCTTAATGATGAAGAAATTAAATTGATCGCAGATTTGCTATTAAAACATCAGATCGATGGTGTCATCGCTACCAATACGACCATTTCCAGAGAAGGCATAGAACAATTTACGGTGGCCGAAGAATTGGGAGGATTGAGTGGCGCTCCTTTAACACAGCGAGCTACTCAAGTGATCCGCCAATTACATGCCCTATTGCAAAATGCGATCCCAATTATCGGGGTAGGCGGCATTATGTCTTCTAAGGACGCTCAAGATAAGTTAGATTCGGGAGCCTATTTGATTCAGCTTTACACTGGATTGATTTATCAAGGCCCTGATTTTGTAAACGATGTTATACAAACTGTTTGTAACAACGATACGATGCGCCGGTGACCCCGAATAACCCGCTCTACATTCACGCAGTACTTGCTTTTTTCTTCATTAAGAATTGATATTTCTGTTGCAACTGTTCTTTATTTTCTTTTCTATTTGAATCGGGGATGATGCAATCGACAGGACATACCTCTACGCATTGCGGTTCGTGGTAGTGTCCGACACATTCGGTACATAAATTGGGGTCGATTTCGTAGATTTCTTCACCTTGTGAGATTGCGTCGTTCGGGCATTCGGGTTCGCAGACGTCGCAGTTGATACATTCATCGGTAATAATTAATGCCATAGTAGATTTCTTAAAGGTTTTTCAATTGGTTGGGTTTAGTTTTTCGCGCAACTTTTTTGTTACTAAAGGATGAACAAAGGCATCCACATTGCCACCAAGTGTTGCGATCTCACGTACGATTGTCGCGGAAATAAACATGTATTGTTCCGATGGTGTCATAAATAGCGTTTCGACATCGGGATACATGCCGCGGTTCATGCCGGCCATTTGAAATTCATATTCAAAATCTGAAGCAGCACGTAGACCCCGCACGATAATTCTTGCATTTTGTTGGCGTAAAAAATCCATTAACAAACCGGAAAAAGACATCACTTTGACATTACCGCAATCCGATAAGACTTGCTTCGCCATAGCAACGCGTTCTTCTAAGGTAAAAAATGGTTTTTTGCTGCTGCTGACCGCGATGGCGACGATGACTTCATCAAACACTCGCGTTGCGCGTCGGACTAAATCTTCATGACCGCGTGTAATCGGGTCGAAAGTACCAGGATAAACTGCTCTATTCATTTATGTTCTCCAAAAGCTGATAATACACTTCTCCAGCTTTACCGTTTCGCACCACAGTCCAAGGATGTTCTGGAACCCAGTGATCGCTGCTTTCGATATAAACTCTGCCATTGACTTCAAGAAGAAGGGGTATTTCTTTCAATAATGTTGGTAGTAGATTGAGACGATAAGGTGGGTCCAGAAAAATGACGTGAAATTTTCGTGTATCGGTTTGAATGAACCGAAGTGCATCCGATTTCAGGATAGAAATTTGCGTGGCCTGCAATTTTTCTTTATTTTCCTGCAAAAATCGGAGTGCGACAGAATCATTTTCAACCATCACCACTGATTGCGCGCCACGCGAAGCTGCTTCAAAACCAAGTATTCCGCTGCCAGCAAACAAATCCAAACAATTCAACCCGGTTAAGTCTTGGCCTAACCAATTAAACAACGTTTCACGTATGCGGTTTGCAGTCGGCCGAAGATCATCGCGGTCAGGAAAAGAAATCAACCGGCTTCGCCAGTTCCCTCCAATAATGCGGATTTTTCCAGCAACAATTCCCATCCAAGTCAATCAACGCGGTTACTCAGCAGCTCCCACAATGACAGCGACCATACCGTCTGGTTGAATACGACGCTTGAAGGCTTCGCGAACTTGTTCAACCGTTACCGCTTCAACAGCCGTTAAGTAATCCGTCAAATAGGTCAGTGGCAGTTGATAGAAACCAATCATGGAGAGATATCCCAGGATTTTGCTATTACTATCGATACGCAGTGCAAAACCTCCGATGAGATTCTGTTTGGCGGTATCTAATTCAGCTTGCGTGGGACCTGAGGAAACGAAGTCGCTTAACGTTTTGCGAGTCAAGGCAAAAGCTTCTTCCGATTGTTCCTTTTTGGTTTGCAAACCGACTAAAAAAGGTCCTTGCTGTTTAAAAGGTGAAAAGAAACTATATACGCTATATGCCAATCCACGTTTCTGACGAATTTCTTCCATTAAACGCGAAACGAATCCACCGCCGCCTAAAACATGGTTTCCGACCAACAATGGAAAATAATCAGGGTCGCCGCGACGTAATCCAGGGTAAGCGAATTGAATATGGCTTTGCGTGGCTGGATGCGGGATTTTTTTGGTTTCGGCAGAAGGTATTTGAACTTGTGGCGGATCGATGTGTTTTTGTCCAGCCGGTAAATGTTGTGTTAATGATTCGGCAATTTCTTTGGCCTGTTGTTTAGTCACGTCGCCAATCATCGCGACAACGGCGTTTTTCGACACATAGTTCGAACGATAGAAAGCTAACAAATCATCACGCTGCAATGCGTTCACTGTTTCAATTTCACCAACATCATTGAGTCCATAAGCGTGAGCGCCATAAAGCATTTTGGTTAGTTCACGGTCTGCAATATAATCAGGTTTCATGCTCGATTCTTTAATGCTCGCGACAATTCTTGCTTTTTCGCGTGTCAGGACATCTTGCGGAAATTGTGGAAACTGAATGATACTCGCCAATACTTTCAAGGCCGGAATGCGCTCGCGTTCATTGCTTAATGTCCGCAACGTAACACCGGCTCTGTCACGATCGAAATTGCCGCCCAACTGTGCGCCAATATCGGCTAGCGCCGTGGCAATTTGATCCTCGGATAGGTCTTTCGTGCCTAAGTTGAGCAAATGACGCACCAAGTTAGCTAGCCCGGATTTATCAGCCGTATCCATGCTGCTACCCGCTGAAAATTCAACACTAACATCCAATATTGGCAAATCGTGATTTTCGACGAAATAGACATTGACGCCGCTGGCCGTTTGCCAGTGCTCTATGTTTAACGATGCCGATACTTTCTGTGTCAAAACACATAATAAAACGATCACTATGTATTGCATTGTGCGCATCAAAAACTCCCGAAAATTGTCATAACCAAAGCGATAACAATTTATTTTTCTAAAATTAACCGCTGTTTCTCAATCCGGCCGACACGCCATTGATGGTCAAGTGAATCGCACGTTTGACCTCTGGGCTATCTTCTCCAGAACGATAACGATGTAATAACTCCACTTGCAAGTGGTTAAGTGGATCGATATAAGGTGTGCGGTTGCGAATACTACGCGCCAGCGTTGGATTATCTTGAAGTAATTCCGTATTACCGGTTACCGCAAACAACCATTTTTTACTTCTTTTCCATTCTTCCTGGATACGAGTAAAAATTTCTTCACGAACAGCTACATTGCGAACCAATTCGGCATAGCGTGACGCAATACCCATATCCGTTTTAGCTAACACCATATCCATGTTCGATAATAAGGTTTGCATGAATGGCCAATTGCGATACATCTCTTGCAGTAACACCAAGCCTTCGCCAGGGTGTTGCTCATTTGCGATAAAGGCCTCGACGGCATGCCCGAAACCATACCAACCCGGTAACATGATGCGGCTCAAACTCCAACTAAACACCCACGGAATAGCCCGTAAATCCTCAATCGCATCTGAATTGGTTCGCGATGGAGGACGGCTGCCGATATGCAATCCAACCATTTCCCTGATCGAAGTGGACTCGAGGAAAAATTCTTTAAATCCAGGTGTTTCATAAACCAAATTGCGATACGCTGCAAAAGAGCTCGACGCTAAGCTTTCCATTGCTTGATAGTAACGTTCCGCATTTTCACCAATAGTATCGTGACCAAACAAGGTGGCCTCTATCGTTGCTGCAGCGAGCGTTTCCAGGTTGCGCCGGCCAATTTCGCGTTCCGCATACTTGCTGCTGATGACTTCACCTTGTTCCGTCAAACGGATTTGAGCATTCACGCTGCCAGGCGGCTGCGCCAAAATACTTTGATAACTCGGTCCGCCACCTCGACCAACCGTGCCGCCTCGTCCGTGAAACAATCGTAGCTGAACATTATGTTTCGCAAAAATCTTGGTTAAATCAATTTCGGCTTTGTAGATTTCCCAGTTGGAAGTCAGAAAACCGCCATCTTTATTGCTGTCTGAATAACCTAGCATGACTTCTTGAACGTTTCCTCGCGATACCAGCAACGTGCGATAGTAAGGCAAAGAAAACAACTGATCCATGATATCGCCGCAGCTACGTAAGTCGGCGATGGTCTCAAACAGTGGAATGATGTTGATATGGAGCACGGGATTGATACCCGCTTGCAGCAAACCGACTTCCTGCAACAAATAAGCTACTTCTAATACATCCACGATATTGGTGGTCATGGAAATAATGTAATTCGGCATCGCCGCACGTCCAAAACGCTTCTGGATATTTGCGGCACATTGCAAAATGCGTAATTCCGATTGTGCCAGTTCAGAGCATTGCTCATACGATGCAAAAGGTGCGCGCGGATTGCTAATTTGCTCCAGTAGCCATTCGGTACGCGCTTCGTCGTTTAACGATAAATAATCACGATCCAGTGGCGTATGTAAACGAAACAGATCTGCTACCACTTTTTCGTGTACTTTACTATGTTGACGCATATCCAGCGGTGCTAAATGGAAACCAAACACATCGACGGCACGGCGGAAATTACGCAATGATCCGCGAGCGATCCACTGGGATTTATGCTGTTTCAGCGAAGTAATGATAATGTCCAGATCGCGCAAAAATTCCGCGCTATCGTTATACGGCTGAATCGAATCTGTCGCATCCACTGACGTAAACTGGTTGTTCAAGCGCCGATTGGTTGCCGCTAATCGTTGTCCGATACGAACAAAGATACGACGATACGGTTCATCCGATCGATTGACAATATCCGGTGAAATGGCAACGAGGGCTTTCACATCATCGCTAACGGTTACGATGCGATCGGTAATACTCATCGAAAGCCCCAGTTTCCGCACCTCTTCCAAATAAAACTCGAGGGCAACCGATGACTGACGTTCCATAGCACGCAACATTACTTCATCAGTTACGAAAGGATTTCCATCGCGATCTCCCCCAATCCAACTACCAATGCGTAAAAAGGAAGCAACGGGAGGGGCTTTGTCTTTGAGTTGCAATTCAAGCAAATCTTCTATCTTTGCATAAATATAAGGAATCTCAGTCAAAAACGTGTAGCTATAGTAAGCGAGGCCGTTTTCAATTTCGTCATAAACCGACAGACGCGTGGTGCGTAACATGCGGGTTTGCCACAACAATTGAATGGTCGCGCGGAGATTTTCTTCATTATGACGATTTTCATTGGGCGTCATTTCCATTTGCGCGCGTTCTCTGAGTAAGCGTTGAATGGTGAGCTGACAATCCAAAATACTTCTTCGTTGCACTTCCGTCGGATGTGCCGTCAGAACTGGCGATACGAGTGCTTTACTAAAAAAATCCTCCAAAAAAGATAAATCTTCTTTGTCTTTCAATACACGCCTCAAGGCCAATGTAACGCCTCCTGGTTGAGGCGCAGATTTTTGTCTCAAGTGTATCCGGCGACGACGATTATGGTGAACGTCTTCAGCAATATTGGAAAGCAATGAAAAATAACTGAAAGCGCGAACGACAGGTAATGAGGCTTTGTCGCTTAACCGACTTAAAATAACTTCTAGTTCTTGGCGCGCTTGCGGGTCTTGATCACGGCGAAAACGAATGGCTGTTTGTCGAATATTTTCAACCAATTCGAAGGCTTCATCACCTTCTTGTTCGCGTAACGTATCCCCGAGCATTCTTCCTAGAAAGCGGATATCGTCTCGTAAAGGTAGGTCTTTATCATCTCCATTAGGAGATTCGTTTTGTTCAATAGATTTATCCAAATGATTCATTCCGGCTGTATTCATCGCGTTATTTCCCACACCGTCCAACAGGTAGCAGTGCTAAACACGCCATGACTGTTTCTGCCATGTTAAAATGATAGATAGTAAAAAGTTTTTGTAATTTTTTCATTTTTAAATTTTAATGCCCAACTCTTATTCAATACCTAAAAAAATTGTCATCGCATCGCGAGAAAGCTTATTGGCAATGTGGCAAGCAGAGCATATTCAGCAACGTTTACTCGAATTATACCCGCAAACTGACATCAGCATACTCGGCATGACCACCCGAGGCGATCAAATACTCGATCAATCGCTCTCTAAAATAGGCGGCAAAGGGCTTTTCATCAAGGAACTCGAACAAGCTTTAGAAGATAGACGCGCCGATATTGCCGTGCATTCGATGAAAGACATGCCGATGAATGTGCCCGAAGGTTTTAAGCTCGCGGTGATTACTGAAAGAGAAGATCCTCACGATGCTTTTGTATCTAATCAGTATGATAGCTTAAATGCATTACCGCCTGGCAGTATCGTTGGCACCTCCAGCTTGCGACGAGAAAGTCAATTACGCGCGAGATTCCCACAACTTAAAGTACAACCTTTGCGCGGAAATGTGCAAACACGTTTGCGCAAACTTGATGAAGGTCAATATTCAGCGATCATTCTTGCTGCGGCTGGATTAAAAAGACTGGGACTGGCAAGCCGTATTACTGCGTTATTAGATTCTGAGCAAAGCCTTCCAGCAGTGGGGCAAGGAGCGTTGGGCATTGAGTGCCGTGCAGATCGCCCAGATTTAGTTGAGATGTTACAACCGTTGCATCACCAAACAACAGCGTATTGCGTTGAAGCTGAACGTTCAATGAGCCGGGTTCTCGGAGGCAGTTGCCAGGTTCCGCTGGGTGCGTTCGGCGAAATCTTTGATGGCGTTTTGCGATTGCGTGGTTTTGTAGCACAACCGGATGGCTTGCGAATCGTCAGCGATGTCGTCTCAGGGCAGCCAATGCAAGGCGCACAATTGGGGCAAATGCTCGCAGAAAAATTAATCAAACAGGGAGCGGATGAAATTCTATCAACGCTAGTTCCCGCGGAAGGCTGGAAGTAATTTTGCGTGTAGCAACTTCCAATTCATTGTCTGGCGTTAATGTGTTGGTAACTCGTCCACAACATCAATGTGCTGTTCTGGCCAATCGCATTCGGGAAGAAGGCGGCAATCCGGTATTGTTCCCTGTGTTAACGATTACGGATGTGGATAATGCCGATAAGTTAGTGGATCTTGTGAAGCGCCTGCATGAATTTGATTGGGCGTTTTTTGTGAGTCCCAATGCCGTTCATAAAGCCATGCAATTCATCGCCAAATATGGTGATTTTCCTGCGCATCTTAACGTGGCCGTGGTAGGTAAAGGCAGCGCTGATGCGTTAAAGCAATATGGCATTGACAAGGTATTTTCTCCAACAGAACAATTTGATAGTGAAGCATTGCTCAAACTGCCGGTGTTGCAGAATATGGCTGGGCAACGCGTGGTGATTTTTCGTGGTGTAGGTGGTCGACCGTTATTGGGTGATACGCTTATCCAGCGCGGCGCCGCTTTAGATTATGCTGAGTGCTATCAACGCAAAAAACCCGAAGCCGATGTGAATTCGCTATTAGCCGCCTGGTCGCGGGGTGAAATTCATGCAGTGATTATTACCAGTAGTGAAGGATTGCACAATTTATTTGACATACTAGGTAAGCTTGGCCAACAATTGCTGAAATCGACGCCAATTTTTACGAGTTATGAACGTATTGTTCAAGCAGCAGGCGATTTAGGGCTCGAAAAAATTATTAAAACAACTTTGGCAGGTGATGAGGGATTGCTTGATAGTTTGCAAACCTACTTCGGTAAGGTGTTAGTAAAACAATAAATAGTGACAGCAAAATTGAAAGTTTAGTGATGCAGATAATATTTTTAATAACATTCAACACGATCCATTCGATCGTATCTGCCTTCTCTATTCACCCTCAAAACATTTATTCTATTAGCTCTATATTCTGCTATTTCTATTATCGAAACGAGGAGAACCAATGAAAGCAACTCTTTGGCTATTAGCGTTATTTACTGCCGCTGTAGCAATTGTATATGTAGCAAAAAATACACCAGGTCATGCAGCTTTAGTGCTGGATTCTTATGGTGTCGACGTTAAGCTAGCATTAGATCATCTTGTCATTTTATTAATCGTATCAGCCTTTGTTTCGTATGTTCTGATTAGAATGATGCTAGGCGTACTTGAATTTGGAGAGCGTCATCGAGTTAAAAAAACCGACGAAATGTTATTGTCGGGTTTAAAAGCATATTTTGAAAGCGATTACGTCAAAGCCAAGAAAAATGCAGCCGTTGCCTTAAAACTTTCCGACTCAACGCTAGCAACGGCGTTAAGTGGTGCCATTGCCGCGCGTTCCGCACAGGAACTCAATGATGTTTCCGAGCGCGATCAATATATCGATTCAGCAATCAACAAAGCACCTGAAGACAAATCACTGGGTTTAATTGCAAAAGCCGATTTCTTAATTAAGGAAGGACGGCATCAGGAAGCGTTGAAAACACTGCACTCTTTATATGCCGATGGTGGATTACAATCATCTTCTGCTTTGTTGCTGGAAATCAAAGCACAACAGCAAGCAAAGAACTGGGATGCCATTTTAGACCTTACCAATACCTTGTCTGGACGGCCTTCATCCAACCAAAGTCTGGTGCGTGAATTACGCCGGAATGCGCAAGTAGAAAAAATTAAAAGCAAATTTACCGATGTGCGTTCGCTGAATCAATATTGGCAGCAACATGTCACTCCAATGGAAAAAAGAGACAGCAAATTGGCAGTAGCAGCAGCACGTGCTTATATGGCATTGGATAATTGTAATGCGGCGCATCAGATTATTGAACACACTTTGCCGATGACATGGGATGTTGAACTGATCGAACTCTATTCCGAATGTTTGGGTTCTCATGTAAGCCGTCAAATCGAATGCGCCGAAAGTTGGCTTAGAATACACCCAAACAATGCGGCTCTATTGCTCACGCTTGGCAGACTGTGTGGATACTGCGAACTTTGGGGCAAAGCCGAGAATTACTTAGAAGCGAGTTTATCAGTTGAACCGAGCCATAAAGCTCATTTAGCATTAGCGCAGTTGTATGAAAAACTTGGCAAACATGAAGCCGCCATCACACATTACAACAAAGGGCTTGAGCAAACTCTGAAAAAACTTACCTAAGGAAGCACTGATTAATTGACTGCACAAACGAATCACTTCGTTGCGCGGCACTCGCTCCCGCGTCTATCATGTTGATATGTCTTAGTTGCTGCGTTCCGTGCGTCTCATGCTTCATTTCGTTCGCCGAATTAATCAGCGTTTCCCTAAGAACTGCTTGTTGTATTGGGAGTAAATACATCAGAAAAGAAAGCGTTTTTAGGTAAACGTTTTTGACTAGTGAAGTCATGGTAAGCGGCTTTGATGACAACGGGAGAACCGCAAGCATAGACTTGGAAATTTTCTAAATCAGCATGATCGTGCATCACCGCATGATGCACGAATCCCGTCCGTCCTTGCCAGTCGTCCTCAGACAACGGTTCCGACAAAACCGGAATAAAATTGAAATTTGAATACCGTTGTTGCCATTCGTTGATTAAGTCTATCAGATAAAGATCCTCTTTGATGCGAACACCCCAGTACAATGTCATTTCCTTGCGATAGAACGGATTACTTTCGTTATGAAAGATGTGTTCCAAAATACTTTTAATCGGTGCAAAACCTGTACCACTCGCTAAAAAAATAATGGGTGCGTTTTGTTCGGACGATTCGCGTAAGAAAAAAGATCCTAACGGACCGGTAAAACGCAACATATCTTTGACTTTCATGTGCGTAAAAACATGTTCCGTGAAAGTACCGCCCGGATAATTACGTACGTGTAATTCTAACAATTCATCATTATGCGGGGCATTGGCCAGTGAAAAACTCCTTCGTTGACCATCCTTAAGCAAAATATCGATATATTGCCCTGGCAGAAATTGCAATCTATGATTGGCCGGCAATTTCAGTGAGACGATCATCACATTGGGGGCAACATGTTCGAGTTTTTCTACCCGACATGGCAGCGTCTTTATTTCGATATCTTTAGTGGCGCTAATCTCATCCAAATAAATGACTAGGTCTGTGAGTGGAGTGGCACAACAAAACAACGCATAGCCGTCTTTTTTTTCTGTTTCGGGGAGCGTTTCTTCATTATGCTGACCATAATCGACGGTTCCCTGTATGATTTTACCTTTACAAAGACCGCAAGAACCATTGCGGCAACCATATGGCAACGATAGGCCAGCGCGTAAAGCCGCTGCTAAAATAGTTTCTCCGGACTCAGCGGTAAAAATATGACCACTTGGTTGGATTATGATTTGATGCGACATTACGAGAAAATGAATAAACAGCTAACAAAGTTAAATAGAAATGAAAAAAACACTCTTAATTGTTGGTAGTGGCAATATTGCGCTGCGGTTAGCGCCATTATTTAAAAATAATTACCGCATTTTTGGACTTTATCGAAATGCAGATAACATCGGCACACTGAGATCCAATGGAATCACGCCCATTTATGGAGATCTCGATTTTGTTCAAACGCTAAAAAAAATTTCCGGAATCGCACAGCTAGTGATTCATTTAGCGCCGCCGCCCAGTGAAGGATTGCGAGATAATCGCACCACTCACTTATTGTCTGCATTGTCGCGACAATCAAAAAATGTCGCAGCCATTTTACCACAGCGACTCATCTATATCAGTACCACCGGCGTCTATGGTAATTGTCAGGGTGATTGGATCAATGAAACACGCGCGGTCAATCCTTTCAATGATCGTGCCATACGGCGCGTCGATGCAGAAAAACAAATTCGCTTCTGGGGAAAACGCAATAATGTCGCGGTATCCATTTTGCGCGTGCCGGGAATTTACGCAGCAGACCGGTTGCCACTCGCACGCTTGCAACAAGGTTTACCGGCCTTGATAGAAAACGAAGACAGCTATACTAATCACATTCACGCCGATGATTTGGCACGAATTATTTATGCTGCAGCACAGTATGGGAAACCGGGTAGACTGTACCATGCTTGCGATGACTCAAATCTCAAAATGGGCGCTTATTTTGATTTGGTCGCGGATCATTTCGGTTATCCGCATCCTCCTCGTGTTACGCGAGAAGAAGCTCAGAAACGCATTTCACCGGGAATGATGTCTTTTATGCGGGAATCCAGACGGATAGAAAATTCAAGGATAAAAAAAGAATTATATGTCAATCTGTTATATCCAACCGTTGAGGCAGGAGTAATCGCCGCACGCAATGAACAGCAATCGATATAGCAAAGTTATCGTTATTAATCTGTCTCCAATGTTTTTTTCAACGCATAGATTTTTTCTAATGCTTGCTTTGGAGTGAGTTCATCCGGCACTAAATTCGCTAGCATCTCAATAACCTGTTTGTTTTGCTTATCCTCTCCGCTTAACTCAGATTCTGGGCACGAAACCGAGAATAAATCAGGTTGTACGCCTTTTTGAATGTTGCCTTGTTCCAACTGAACAAGATGATTTCGTGCGACTTTGATGACATTCACTGGAACCCCTGCAAGCGCAGCCACTTGCAAACCATAGCTCTGACTCGCCGGTCCATTGGTGACTTTATGCAGAAAAACAATATGGTTTTTATATTCGGCGGCGCTCAAATGCACGTTGCTAATTTGATCGAATTCTTCCGCCAGTTTCGTAAGTTCAAAATAGTGTGTCGCAAATAAAGTCAGGCTGCGGTTTTGCGTGACCAAGTGCCGAACAATGGCAAAAGCCAATGCTAAGCCATCAAAAGTTGAAGTGCCACGACCTACTTCATCCATCAACACCAGGCTTTGCGGCGTGGCGTTATGCAATATGTTCGCCGTTTCAGTCATTTCCACCATAAACGTGGAACGACCACTGGCCAAATCATCGGACGCACCGATTCGTGTAAATATTTGATCCAATATTCTCAATTGCGCTTTTTTCGCTGGCACATAACTGCCGCAGTGCGCCAATAATGCAATTAACGCGGCTTGCCGCATATAGGTCGATTTACCTCCCATATTGGGACCGGTAATCAGCAGCATTTGTATTTTTTGATCCGCCTCATTGGTCAAATAAACATCATTCGCGACAAAATGTTCAACCTGATTTTCGACAACAGGATGGCGCCCCGAATCAATGTTAAAAATAGTTTCTTCCGATAGCTGTGGACGCACATAATTCAGTGTTCTCGCTCGCTCTGCTAATGTGCACAGCACATCAATTTCAGCAATACTGACAGCCAGTTTCTGCAATACCGGTACGAAAAGTTGGAGTTTATTCAACAGTTCTTGATACAAATATTTTTCGCGCGCCAATGCACGATCGCGAGCCGATAGGGCTTTGTCCTCAAACGCTTTTAGCTCTGGCGTGATATATCGTTCAGCATTTTTTAAAGTCTGCCTGCGCAGGTAATCGGTGGGTATCTTCTCGCTATGCGCATGGGTCACTTCAATATAAAAACCATGCACGCGGTTATACTCCACTTTCAAACTTGAAATGCCGGTGCGTTCTTTTTCTTTTGCTTCCAATTGCAACAAAAAATCACCACAATTGTTTTGTAGCGCACGCAATTCATCTAATTCCGCATCATATCCATCGGCAATGACATTTCCTTCGCGCAATACGGTCGATGGTTCATCAAGTAGCGATACACTGAGACAGTCCACTACTGCAGAATCGACTTGAAATACTTGAATCAATCGATGGAGCGCCTCACTCTGGCAAAGATTAAAAATTTCATGTAACTCGGGTAACAATTTAAGACTGTCGCGCAATCCCGACAAATCTCTCGGGCGAGCCGATTGAAGCGCAATTCGTGCAGTGATCCGTTCGATATCAACAAATTTTCGCAGCAGTACGCGCGCTGGCACATAACAACTTGATTCATTATCGTTAATTAATGCTGTGATGCAATCAAGCCGGTTTTCGATCGTATCGACATCGCGCAGTGGATGATGCAACCAATATTGCAGCAAACGGCTACCCATATTGGTTGAGCACGTATCTAATAACGACAGTAAAGTCGGCGACGATTCACCGCGTATAGTTTCGGAAATTTCCAAATTGCGCCGTGTCGCCGCATCCATTCGAACATAAACCGTATCGAATTCAGCCCGCAAGGAACTGATAGGGCATATTTTGGTGCCCTGCGTCAGATTAATATATTCCAGCAAAGCGCCCGCAGCACCCATCGCAATCAACAAATCCTGACAACCAAACCCGGACAAATCGTGTGTTTCCAATTGACGTTGCAGTGCTTGCTTAGCATGATCGTGGTCGAATTGCCAATCGGGCAATCGTTTCAACGCCCAATCTTTTCGCTGCATTTCAGACAATGCAAGCGATTCGGGAATGAGAACCTCGGAAGGTCGAATACGTTCGAGTTCGCTCATTAGATTTTGCTGAGTCGTTTCTATCACACGAAGTTGTCCAGCCGCCAAATTCAGCCACGCTAGCCCCAAAGTGTCGTCCTTTATCGACAATGCCAACAGAATGCAATCTCGCTTATCATCTAACAACGCTGCATCGGTTAAGGTGCCCGGAGTATAAATACGCGTCACTTCTCGAGTCACAGGCCCTTTAGAAGTAGCAGGATCACCTACTTGTTCGCATACAACGACGGATTCACCTAATTTCACCAATTTCGCCAGATACTGTTCCGCAGCGTGATAAGGCACCCCGGCCATTTTGATCGGCTCTCCTGCGGATGACCCTCGATGCGTCAAAGTAATACCAAGAAGCTTCGCTGCTTTTTCAGCATCATCAAAAAATAATTCATAAAAGTCACCCATGCGATAAAACATCAGCGTATTCGGGTAATTCTGTTTGAGATGCAGGTATTGCTGCATCATCGGTGTGTGCTGTTGTATGGGAGTCTTCATCAATACGGCAAGGGTTTAGGAGAAATACAAATGTAAACTTAACGCGGATTAAGCCTCTAAAACGAAACCTCTTAGGATTTATTTTAGAATGATATTACCTTGAGTCGCTTGTGTATAGAACGTGTACGGCAGTACGACGGTATCCAATGCCCCGGACAGCACGGTATCAATCAATATCCATTCTGGCCCAGGACTTAACCAAAGCGAAGCCTTAGATGGTTTACCACGCATCATGCAAATGTTGTAGCCAGTGCCACTATAAATCCTTGGAATACTTTCACAAGGCGAACTTACTTGCGTGAGATTTCCTCGTGTCGTGGCATCACCTTCGGCAACCGTACGCAGAGTACCACAGCCCTCGAGAGACATTATGCCGATTCCAATCCATCCAAAAATAAAATATTTCATAAACTTATTGTTCATACTCTTAACCAGAATTCATCGATTTCAGGGAACATAACCACCCGTTTGCGATATTGCCCTTAGACTGAGGATACATCTTGAAGACCGTTCTCCCACGTAGCACGGTATGTCGCAACCATCTTTTCCAAACTAAAATGTTCCATGATTCTTGTTCGTGCTGCGGTACGGCGTAATAACCATGCATCTTGTGATGGAAACAACTTCGGCGGAATGAAATAATTATCTCATTTTTTCGATTAACCGTTCATACAGAGTTTTTCCTCTCAAGTCTCCATGAGGTCGGTGGTAGTTGCAGAAAACTTCCCGCTCGGCTAATTTGGCATGCAAGTTAGCATCCCTGTATAAGTTAAGACTGGCAAAATCCGCGTTAATCAGTGCCATGATTGCGCCCATGCAAAAATCTTTATGAGAATCTTACAGATTTTTTATTAATGTGTTTTTTCTCACAGACTTTGAAATTAGCACTCTTTAAACTGGTATAGCACTCAAAGTTTAGTTTATGGCTTGATTGCTAACTTTTGATACGAATCATATTTCAAAAGAGAATAAATCATGGCAATAGTCAATGGACCGATTTTCAGTGATGATGGGTTTTGCAAGCAATAATATTTATCCAATCAATTCAACATTAGATGATATTCGTGAAATCGAAGGACAAGGCGCCGACATGGTAATTACTCGAATAGCAGATACCACCTTAAAAACCAATTTTGAAAGCCTTACCTTAGACAATACCGCAGGCTTCCTGACAGCTATCAATGGAACCGCAAACAGTGTAGCAAACACCATTACGGGAAATAGTCTCGCGAATAACTCTTGGGGTTTGGGAGGCAACGATATTCTCAATGCTAGATCGAGTGATGACACGATTATTGGTGGTTTTGGTAAAGACCATGACCGATGGCGGCAGTCTCTTAACGAGATCCGTTGTTTAAAAAAATTCTCTATCGGTTTAAGTGGCATTCTTGAGAAATTATGTCTATATCCTAGGACCAGAATCACAGGTTGGTCCTATATCTTTTTTGAAAGAGCTCTGAAAGAATGACATTGCAACATGAATTAAGTATCTATTTATATTAATAATTATGTAATCGCTATGTCACAAATATTTTCTTTGCTAACTTTTTCTAGGAGTTTCTAACATGACACAAGTTTTTGATTTAACCACACTCAATGGTAGCAATGGTTTTAAGATAAATACTTCTACTTGGGGTGTTAGTGATGCAGGAGATGTAAATGGTGACGGCTACGATGATATTGTCATTGGCGGTAAGGGGCATCCTGGCCCCAATAATATAGTTTATGCCTCAAGTAGTGTAATCTTTGGTAAAAATACACCATTTAGCGCAACATTTGATCCATCGACACTCAATGGCAATAATGGTTTTCAATTATCTGAAGACACTTATGGAGCAAATTGGGTAACCACAGCCGGGGATTTTAATGGCGATGGTTTCGATGATTTGCTCGTTAATGGAGTTGCTTATTCATTGTCTGCTAGCATTTTCTTTAGCAAAGGTACTGGTTTCAATAGCACTGAAAGTTTAGATTCTGCTTTGCAGGACAAAAATACCGGTATTAGTATTTTTGGTGTAGAAGGTATTTACAGTCAAATTCTTTCCGTGAGTAATGCAGGCGATATCAATGGCGACAATATTGACGATATTATCGTAGGTAATGGGAATGTTGGAGGTTATCTTGGAGGTGTGAGCTACGTCATATTTGGTAGCAAAAACTTTGCCGGTAAGAATATCGATGTCGATACATTGGACGGTACGAATGGTTTTCGGTTGCAAGGTGTCGACGGCATTAACGGAAAAGATGCTATGGGTGATTCACTCAGTGGCGTCGGCGATGTCAACGGTGATGGTTATGATGACTTGATTGTCGGTGCAGTTTGGGGTGGTGATAACCCAACAAATGGAGGGTCTAGTTATGTTGTATTCGGTAAGGCCTCTGGATTCAGTGCAAATTTGGAAATGACCTCGCTCGATGGTACGAATGGCTTTCGCTTGGATGGTATCACTAAGGATGATTTTGCGGGCAGTGTTAGCAGTGCGGGAGATGTGAATGGTGACGGTTTTGCGGATATGTTGATTGGTGCCTCTGGCGCTGATATCAATGGAGATGACTCTGGTTCCAGTTATGTCGTATTTGGCAAATCCTCTGGGTTTGATGCGGTGGTCAATTTAGCCGACCTGGATGGCACCAATGGTTTTACTATGAATGGCGAGTCAGCCGGGGATCAATTGGGTGGATCAGTCAGTAATGCAGGCGATGTCAATGGCGATGGTTTTGGCGACATACTGATCGGTGCTGGAGGAGCGGATCATCATGGCGTAGATTCTGGTTCTGTTTATGTCATTTTCGGCAAATCGACCGGTTTTAGCGCCACACTGGATTTGGCGAATTTGGCCAGTGACGCTGGTTTTCGTATGGATGGATTAAAAACTGGGGATAAGTTAGGAGCTACTGAAAATAGTGTCAGTAGCGCGGGAGATATCAATAACGATGGTTTTGATGACTTGATGGTAGCTGATTCATTGAACAGCTATGTGATTTTCGGACGCAGTGATTTTTCGAATACAGACAAGGTCATTAAAGGCACCAATAAAAACGATATACTTGTGGGCACTAAAGCTGCCGAACGTTTTGAATCGGGTAATGGCAATGATACCCTCATCGGAAAAGGCGGAGCCGATACTTATCACGCGGGCAACGGCAATGATTTAATTCGTGTGAGCGATTTGAATTTCAAACTCGTCAATGGCGGTCGTGGTAACGGCGATACATTAGCGATAGCCGCAGTAGATACGAATCTGGATTTGGCCAGTTTTTCTGGAAAAATCATGGGGATTGAAAAAATCTACTTGTATGGTCCATCCGGTAGCGATAGTGGCGTGACGCTCAATGCAAATCAGTTGAAAGCACTATCCGACACCAGCAATAAACTGATCGTTAATGGCAATCACGGCGATTATGTGCACATTACCGATCATGGATGGCATGATAAAGGAATTTATAATGGTTTTCATACCTATACCAACGCCGATGCTCAATTGGTAGTGGGTGTCAATGTCATGGTGGATTTCGTTTAGAATCATTCTATAGTGGGCAGTACGCTGGTATTACTTCGAAAAATAAATCCATCTGGATTTTTTAAATGAATGCAAGTGTACTGCCCTATCTTCGGCTCCTGAACACAGCGTTCATCGTTACGTGAGTTTGTGTGTTACCCAATAAGAACTGCGTTAACTCTGTATTCAATCGACTTGTCACTAAAACTTCCGTACCAGATTCCGATCAGTAGTTATCTTAATCAATAGCAACCGAATAGGCTGGACGCTCCAGAGCATCGCAAACCAGTACATAATGAACTTCGATTGCTCTCTCTACAGAACCCCCAACCTATTAACTGGTCAATTTGCTTCAATAAATTTCCTTTACGGGTTCGGCGCATCAAATCAAATCTTTGAAAAACTCACACTCATCACTTCAATGCTATTGTTTTTAAAAAAGATATTGTAGCAGTTGGCTGGCCAATCAAGATCGCGACTGTGCAAAATTTTCTTCAATCGTGAGTTTTGCCACATATTTTCTTAGGACTTTAATTTAATCTTCGGAGACTATCCTTTGATAGTGAAACAAGATTTGATTTTAAACATTAAACGGAGAAAGTAATGGCTATATATCGTGGCGATAATAGTAATAATCATCTTTGGGAACCTTATCCTAAGACTGAGAACGACGAAATGTACGGTTTTGGTGGTAATGATTTAATTGAAGGTGGTTACGGTAATGACAAACTATATGGTGGCTCAGGAAATGATACGATAAGAGGCGATGAAGGTAATGACATCTTATACGGAGAGTCTGGTATAGATACGCTGAGTGGTGGAGAAGGAAATGATTGGCTATATGGGCAAAGTGAAGCAGATGTACTATATGGCGGAACTGGAAATGATGTATTAGATGGTGGAACTGGAATAGATAGAATGTATGGCGGTGCTGGTGATGATTATTACTATGTGGATAATCAGAGTGACTACATATACGATTCTTCAGGATGGGATGCAGTCGCCAGTGAAGCTTATTCTTATACCTTACCAAGCACAGTAGAAAGATTGAATTTAGGAGAAAATGGGGTTATCGGCTATGGAAATTCCTTGAATAACCTTATTTTTGATTATGGCAATGTCGGAGTCAGCTATCTGTATGGCGGGTATGGTAATGATACGCTTTGGGGTTATACAGGAGATGATTTTCTCGCCGGGGAGTGGGGTAAAGATACTATTTACGGGGGTGATAATACTGATACCATCGCGGGTGGTGCCGATTCTGACACACTTTGGGGGGAAGGGGGTGCTGATTATTTTACCTATTATAACCAAAGTGAGAGTATAAATAATTCCTATGGCTGGGATATCATCAAAGATTTCAATCGTTGGGAAGGTGATAAGATCGATCTATCCTGGTTAGATGCGGACTTGTTTAAATCAGGTAATCAAGCATTCACAGTAGATCATTTTAATTATTATGGTTGGGGTGACAAAGGCTATCTTGAAATATACACCATCGGTGGGTCAAATATGTTAATCGAGCTAGCAGGGGCACCACAATTGGACATTGCTACCGATATTATTATGTAGTCCAAAAATCCTCGTTTCGATTGCAATAAATCTAGGATTAGATTGCCCTGGATTTTGTATAGGTTCTAGACTATACAGATTGTATCTGCTAGTCTAAAGCCTTATAAAATCTTTTATTATTTCATCAATAGGCGTCATTGTTTTTAGGTAGCAAAACCCACATTTTTCCAGGTTGTTTCATTTTTCCAGCTTGCGTTGCCGCTTCCTCGCCAAATCCCCAGAAGAAATCGGCGCGAACGCCGCCAGTAATGGCACTGCCGACGTCTTGCGCCACCATCAATCGATTTAGCGGCTTGCTAGTATTGGGCCAGGTTGTGGCAAGAAATACGGGTGCGCCTTGTGGAACGGAAAGTGGGTCAATGGCAATGCTGCGTCCCGCAGTCAGTGGTACGCCTAACGCACCAATCGGACCGGAAATATCGGCGGGTAATTCGCGGAAAAATACGTACCGCGCATTCTGCTTTAGCAGCTCGGGCAGTTTGCTGGGATTTTTTCTACCCCATTGTTTAATTCCCTGCATTGATGCATTTTCTAGCTTTAGTTCACCGCGTTGTACTAATATTTTTCCAATGGAATTATAGGGATGGCCGTTTTGATCTGCATATCCAATTTTTACAATATCGCCATTCTCAAGAAGTATGCGACCAGACCCTTGCACGTGTAGAAAAAATAATTCCACTTCATCTTCTACCCATAGAAACTCATGTGCACTGAGCAGCTTAGGATTTTGCATAATTTCTGCGCGCGTGTAATAAGGCACGATTTTGTTGCCTTCCAAACGGCCTCTTAATCGTAGTTCTTTGATTTCTGGATAGGTTGCGCCCAAATTAATCGTTAGCAATTGCGGCGGCGCAGCGTGGATCGCAAACCGATAGCGTTCGGAGGGCTTACGACTACCTTTCAGTAGCGGTTCGTAATAACCCGTCACAAGTCCCTCTTCGGTGTTATCCTTATTAATTATTTGGTAAGGCGTAAAGTTGTTTGAAAAGAAAACTGCGAGCGTTGCATTGTCCGGATTGTTGAGTGTTGTAGCTGCTTTACAAGATTTTTGCCACAATGTTTGCTTATTCAGAACGCTACAACTTTTTAGAAATGCTTGCCACGCTGGCGATAAATCGTCTTTTTCCCAATCGGTTAATGCTGACCAAGTTGATGATTTATGAATCGATTTGGTAAATACCTTCTCAGTCGCATTAGCAGGTGAAGAGGGCTGTACTGCGGTTGTCGCTTGAGAATCTGAAGAGGCGTCAGGTTTCTTAGCAGGCTTATCTGTAGGAGCAACAGTGCTTGTCGAGCATGCTGATAATGCCAGCATAGCCATGAATGAAATGAAATAAAGCAATTTTTTCATTAAAATTTTATTTCGTGAATTAATCTATTTTCAATGTGAGAAGAAATTTAAATTATGTGGTGGTTACTTGTAGTCGAAGCAGCAGTCGCTTTAGCCTTATTCGTTTTTATCATTTGGTGGACAATGTTTTCAGGCAAGAAGAAAAAAGATGATGAAAATGACAACTCATAATGGCTGAATTTTATACCCAATTTTGCTGCGATACATAGTCTGTGATTTTGTTGTAGATCATACGGGATTATCCATATCGATAAACTGGTGTTGCAGTGAAAATTTCTGCGCAATATGATCACCGAGTGCTTGAACACCATAACGTTCTGTCGCGTGATGTCCTGCCGATATGAACGCAATACCGGTTTCGCGAGCCAAATGAACATTGTGCTCTGAGATTTCTCCGGTAATATAGGCGTCGACATTTTGTGGAATCACTGCGTCAAAGTAGTTTTGCGCTCCACCGGTACACCAGGCAATTCGGTGAATGATTTTATTTTCATCACCAATGACTTGCGGTTTACGCAACAAAGTACGTGATATTCTTTCCTCTAGCTCTTTCAGCTTCATTTTCTTCGGTAATTCGCCATGCATCATGATATCTTGTCCGCCAAAGCGCCCGGTTTCAATAAATCCTAACTTCTTTCCCAACAGTGTATTGTTGCCAAATTGCGGATGCGAATCGAGCGGTAGATGATAGGCAAATAAATTCACTTGGTTTGCCATTAATAAACCAATTCTGCGCGACTTTATGCCAACAATTCGACTGTCTTCATTGCGCCAAAAATAACCATGATGGACGAGAATGGCATCTGCTTTAGCCGCAATAGCTGCTTGCAATAGATCGAGCGAAGCGGTTACGCCACTGACGATTTTTTCAATCTGATGGCGCCCTTCCACTTGAAGCCCATTTGGGCAATAATCCTGAAAGCGATGGATGTCCAATAATTCATTCAGGTATTTTTCCAGTACATCGCGATGCATATGGATTCCTTTGTATGCGATACAGAAAATTAATACTAAAGATTCTAGCAGTCTAATTCGATTGGGGATAAGGGGTTTATGTATAAACACTGGTTAATTTTTGCACAAAGCGTCACGGTGTTGCTGGCTATTTTTTTTATCGTTTCGTCTTTACGGCCTGATTTGCTTTCTTGGCGACCTCGCGGAGAGCTTGTGACTATCAAAGAAGCCAGCCCATCTCCGGCCAATGTGAATCGATCCGATAGCTACGCCAAAGCTGCAGAGATAGCCATGCCTGCGGTAGTTAATATTTTTACCAGTAAAGAAATTAAAGAGCCTTCTCATCCCTTGCTGGATGATCCGACATTACGCAAGTTTTTCGGCGACCCGTCTGAATCGAAAGCACGTCGACGTGCCAATTTGGGTTCCGGCGTCATCGTCAGTGCCAAAGGATACATTTTAACCAATCATCATGTGATTGAAGCGGCTGATGAAGTTGAAATTGCCATGATAGATGGAAGAAAAGCAAAAGCAACTATCATTGGCACAGACCCTGAAACAGATCTGGCGGTGTTAAAAATCGATTTAAAGGACTTGCCAGCGATCACTTTTGGTCAATCTGAGCAAGCTAGAGTGGGTGATGTGGTATTAGCTCTAGGGAATCCGTTTGGTGTGGGTCAAAGTGTTACGATGGGTATTGTTAGTGCGCTCAGTCGCAGTCAAGTGGGCATCAATACATTTGAAAACTTTATTCAAACCGATGCCGCTATCAATCCCGGCAATTCAGGCGGAGCATTGACGGATACCTTGGGTAATTTGATTGGAATCAACACAGGGATTTATTCAAAAACCGGAGGCTCGCTGGGAATCGGGTTTGCAATACCGGTGCATGTGGCCAAACAAGTGATGGAACAAATCATTGAATCGGGTACTGTCATTAGAGGTTGGTTAGGTGTTAGCATGCAAGACATGGCGCCTGAGCTTTACGAATCGCTGGATGAAGAGCAGAAGACCGGATCACTGGTGGCAAGCGTGTTAAAAGATGGACCCGCCGATAAAGCCGGCATTAAACCGGGCGATTTACTGGTCGCGGTGGAAAACAAGCCTGTTAAAAATGCTGCGGAAATTCTTTATCTAGTCGCTGCATTGGCACCTGGTGAAACCGTGAATGTCACGGTGATTCGTAATGATGAAAAGAAAGACATTTCAATAAAAGTAGGCGTGCGGCCTCGACAACAATAATCAAAAAATAATGAAAAAAAACGATCTGACTGAACAGTCTTCTCAATCGCATTGGCTACAAAAAATCTTTATTTGGTTTGATAGCAATATTTTTTCACTCGGCAGAGAAATGCGCTTGTCTTACTTGCCTCCCTTGATGGTGTATGTGGCAGCAGGCGTTTCAGGATTGACCGGCATCGTAGGAACTTTCTATGTCAAAGAGAAACTCGGATTATCGCCTGAGTTTCTCGCGATGTTAGGGTTTTGGATGATGCTGCCTTGGGCACTGAAAATGCCTTTGGGTCATTTAGTGGATCTTATTTGGCGCTGGAAAAGCATCTTAGTGTATCTGGGAGCAAGCTTAATCATGCTGAGTTTGTTGATCATGGTAGGTTTGTTGGGATACACCGAAGCCATGGCAGCTAAAGCATCGGTTGAGACATGGTATGTTTTATCCGCATTACTGGCGCCTATCGGCTATGTTTTACAAGATGTTGTTGCCGATGCGATGACGGTTGAAGCGGTGCCGCGTGTTGATGAAAATGGCGAAAAATTGTCGTTGGAAAAGCGGAAGTTGATGCACGTAACCATGCAAACACTTGGCCGGGTAGCGATAATCGGCGGTGGTCTTTTGGTGTCTATCGTAAATGTTTATCTATTGCGGGATGCAGAGGCCATGTCTGGCTCCGAAAAAGATGCGGTATATCTATTGGTGTATCAATTGGCTTTAGTTATTCCAATGATTTCGATCTTGGGTGTGATATTAGCGTCTTGGCTTAATTATCGAGAATACAAACGGTTGTACTCGCTTGGGCATGATCATCACGAAATCAACGCCATGTTAAATGCTCATTCGGAAACGCCGTCCGTGAATTGGTGGATTCTCGGTGGTGGATTAGCTTTTACGATCATGTCGATAGCCGTTGGCCTGACTCGAATTCCGGCCGGAGAAGAAATCGTATTTGTTGTTTCTATGACTATCGTCATCTTCCTGATGTGGCGTTTAACGCAGGAACTTGAACCGGAAGCGCGCAATGTTTTAGTGGGAACCGCCATTATGATATTCGTGTTTCGCGCCATACCGGGTCCGGGCGCGGGTTCTACTTGGTGGATGATCGATGAATTGAATTTCGACCAGCAGTTTCTTGCCGTGTTATCATTGGTCGGCGCGATTTTGACATTGTTCGGCATGTTCATTTTTCGTCGTTTCATGGCGGAACGCTCTATTGCTTACATTATCGCTTTTCTGACGATCGTCGGCACTTTTTTATCGTTGCCGATTCTGGGGATGTACTTTGGCTTGCACGAATGGACGGCTTCTGTAACAGGAGGGGTCGTAGACGCTCGGTTTATCGCGTTGATTGATACCGCGCTAGAATCACCTTTGGGGCAAATTGCTATGATTCCAATGCTGGCTTGGATTGCCAATTCTGCACCGGAAAAGCTAAAAGCAACGTTTTTTGCTGTGATGGCATCGTTTACCAATTTGGCGCTTTCAGCCTCACAGCTAGGCACTAAATATTTAAATCAAATTTTTAACGTCAAACGAGAGGTGAAAGACAATCTCACCGATCAAATTACTGTACCGGCCGATTACAGCGAATTAGGCCAATTGCTGATTACCACTACGATTATTGGGTTCGTCCTTCCACTCATAACAATTTTAATCATTAAACATTCACGCTTTCAAAATGCTTAACGACTGGCTCTTGAGAGTCCTGTCTATTGAAAATCGATAACCGCAAAGCTTTTTGATGGTATTCATACCCTCATTATGATTGAATGCCCATAGCGTTAATTGAGTCCAGCATATTCCACTTTTACTTTTGCTACGCCTTGAAGCCCAATTCTTTTTGCTGCACCACGAGATAAATCGATAATACGACCATGCTTGAAAGGACCGCGGTCATTGACGATCACTACGATCTGTCGACCATTTTGTAAGTTTGTGACTCTGACGCGCGAAGGAAGCGGTAAGGTTTTATGCGCTGCGGTCATTTTATCGGGATTAAAGTAGGTACCCATCGCAGTGGTATTACCTGATTCGGCGCCATACCAGGAGGCATAACCCGTTTCGCTATATCCAACGGCAGTTTTCAATGGGTAATAGGTTACGCCGAAAACTGTATAAGCTTTATTGTATGCGGCATTCAAATTGGGAGCTGAAATATTAGTATCCTTCGATCCGCCTTTATCGATCGAATTGACAGCACATCCGCTGATTAAAATGAAAATCAATACAGCAGCTTTTCTGGAATAATAGAAAAATGAAAGTGGCATAACAATATTTGAAGCGATTGAGTATGCATCATTATAGTTTGCTGCAGAAATATTGAGGAGATATTAGTTTTTATGAAGGATGAGGCAATTAAAATTGACGGTGCAATAGCGAGTGAGTCTTTGTATGGCATGCGGCGGGAACCGACTTACGCAGGGATATTGTCGTTCTTAAGGCGTAATTATTCCAAAGATTTGACCGGAGTCGATCTTGCTATCAGCGGCGTTCCGTTTGATTTAGGCGTGACGTATCGACCGGGCGCGCGCTCCGGACCGCAAGCGATTCGGCTGGCATCAGCAGAAGTAGCGTCTCTGAAACCCTATCCCTGGGGTTTTGATCCTTTTGAAAAACTTTCGGTGATTGATTTTGGCGATTGTTATCTTGATACTCATCATCCGATGACGACGCACCAGGCGATCGTCGATCATGCTCGGCACATTTTAAGCTCGGGCGCGCGCATGTTGACTTTGGGTGGCGATCATTACATTAGTTATCCACTACTTAAAGCGCATGCGGAAAAATTCGGCAAACCGCTTTCATTGATACATTTTGATGCGCACAGCGACACATGGGCCGATGAAAGCACGGACTCTCTGAGCCACGGCACCATGTTCTACAAAGCGATTAAAGAGGGACTTGTCGATCCAAAACGCTCGGTGCAGATTGGTATTCGCACTTGGAATGACGATTTTATGGGGGTTCCTATTTTAGATGCGGCTTGGGTTCATCATCATGGTCCGCATGCTGTGATTACCGAAATTAAACGTATTATCGGACAACATCCGGCTTATCTAACATTTGATATCGATTGTCTGGATCCGGCTTTTGCACCGGGTACTGGTACGCCGGTTTGTGGCGGTTTATCGACCGCGCAAGCGCTGGCAATTATTCGTGGATTGACTGACATTAATGTGATCGGCATGGATGTGGTCGAAGTAGCGCCCGCTTACGATCAAAGCCAAATTACCGCATTAGCAGCAGCGCACATTGCGTGCGATTTCATTTGCTTGATTGCGAAACTGAAAGAATCCGGAATGCTAGAAAAATAAAATCGACCTAAATCGAGGTTGGTTTGGTAATAAATTTTGCAAGGTGCTTGATTAGGGTATCTTCTTTGTAAGGTTTACCTAAAAACACATTCACATTCAGTTCCTGAGCCAATTTTTGATGTTTCTCAGCAGTTCTGGATGAGATGATAATAACCGGAATTTTGGCTGTCCTGGCTTTATTGCGAATATTTCTAATCAATTCGAAGCCATTCATTTTGGGCATTTCCAAATCGATCAGCATGACATCCGGTATAGTCTCTTTTAAGATATCCATTGCTTCCACGCCATTTTTTGCGATCAATACATCGCAACCTTCGCGTTCTAAAAGACGGCAAGTGACCTTGCGTACTGTCAGCGAATCGTCAACGACCATGATGGTGGGTATGGTTTTCGCTTTTTTGCGCTGATTTGTGTTCAATGATATTTTTGTTGGTGTACTCAGCAGTTTTTGAACATCACTGCGTTGCAATAGCTTAACCGGATTCATAATCAGAATCACTTCCCCATCACCTGTAATGGTTGCGCCTTCAATGCCCGGTGCTTGCGTTAATTGTGCTCCTAGATTTTTAATGACTACTTCTGTGTCGTTAATAAGCTCATCAACATGAACGGCAAAATATTGCGTGCCGCTATGCAAAAACAACACTTGGCTTTTTTTGCTCATCTCAGGAACGTGATTCGGTTCGCCGAGCAAATGCGCTAAATGCGAAAACAAATACTGTTTGTCGTTGAGAACAATATGATGTTTTTGGTACGCTGGTTTCAATTTTTCTGCTTCAATTTCACAATGACTGGCTACGATAAATGCTGGAATTGCATAACGTTGTTTTTCAACACGAACCATTAATACCTGCGCTACAGAAAGCGTTAGCGGTAGATTCAGCGTAAATGCCGTACCTTTGCCAGAACCTGTATTGACGCTAATGCGCCCTCCCAACACGGTAATTTCATTTTTAACGATATCCAAACCAATACCACGTCCTGCAATACCGGTAACAGACTCAGTGGTTGATAGTCCTGGCGAGAAAATCAAAGACGTCACCGCATCATCGTCGAGGGTTTCATCTTGCTTGATCAAGCCTAACCGTTGCGCTTCTTCACGAATACGTGGGAGATTCAAACCTTGACCATCATCGGATAACGATAAAATCACCTCGTTCGATTCTTGGCGTACATGAATGGCTATCTCACCCATCTCGGATTTTCCAGCTTTGATTCGTTGCGCTGGATCTTCTATACCGTGAGCGATAGCGTTGCGGAGCAGATGCTCTAATGGCGCATTGATTTTTTCCAGTACGTTGCGATCAATTTCAACTTCAGCACCATGAATTTGCAAACGCACTTTCTTGCCCATTTCTTCCGCAACTTGACGGGTGATGCGGTAGTATCTTTCAGCGTAATGACTAAAAGGTATCGTGCGAATTTGCATCAGTGATTGTTGTAGCTGCCGTTGCATAATAGCCTGCTGTGCGGTGGCTTCTTCTGCAATGTGATGGGTCGTACGCAGGCTTTTCTGCGCGGTCACGATATCGTCGACGCTCTCGGCCATTAATCGCGTAAGTTCCTGAAAACGTGTAAATCGATCCAATTCGAGCGGATCAAAGGCAGGATCGTGATCTCGTGACTGTAAGGTGTGTGCCTGAATACGAGTTTCCGCTTGAATTTCTATTTCGCGTAGCTGATCATGTAAACGGCTTGCACTTTCCGATAGATCTTGCAGGGAAAATTTAAAAACATTTAATTGCATTTCAATTTTTGAGCGCAGTGCGTTCATTTCCCCGGATTCATTAATTAAACGGTCAATCAAATCTGAGTTGATTCGAACAATCGTTTTAGATTGCAGTGAAAGCGCTTTATCAAGATCTTGCTCAGTTTGCTGTATCACAGGATCGCCATCACTGGCTGGGCTATGTTTGGCTGCAGTAGCCGTATTCTCCTGATGCCGCTGAGCTTGAAGGATGTTTAGCTGCTCGATTTCACCGCTGATACTATCAAATTCATTCTCAAGCTGATCCAGTGCGGCTTCTGAAACATTATGTTGTTGAAAAGCGGTAACGACATGGCTTTCAAGTGCATGTGCTTGAGCGCCTATACGCATAGCACCCACCATCTGCGAACTGCCTTTGAGCGTATGGAGTAAGCGCATCAACGCATGATGGATATCATTGTCTTGCGGCAAAATGCGCCATGCACGTAATTTGCTACCAATTTGTGGAATGATATCTTGCGCTTCTTCAAGGAATACTGGCAATAACCGGTAATTAAGGCGGTCTTCGTTAGCATGTTGCTGGTCAGTTTTTTCAACCGAGCTTGGTGGTTGTATTGGTGACGCAGTGGCAGCTTCATTGATTGCTACTTTTTCGATATCCGCTTGTATCAAATCAACTTTTGAAACCGAAGTTGAAGTAGCGACCGCCGTTTTAAGTTCGTCGTCGGCATCGGTTGTTACATTGCTATCGGCCGTGGTTTTCGTTATTTTCGGGGTGATTTGGCAGCTATCTTTGCTTTGCAGTAATTCCGATGCGAGCTGCAATAAATCCTCGGATTCCACATCTGTGGTGCCATACGTGCTTAAATTTTTACACCATACATTGTAAGCATTCACCGTTCTGGAAATTAAATCGATCAAAGAATCGGACGCAGTTCTTTTTTCGATAACCCAAAGATTTAAAACTTGTTCAAGATGCCAGGCAACCTCGCTCATTTCATCCAGCATGACCATTCGGCCACTACCTTTCAGCGTATGGAATGCGCGCCGCATGGCTACTAAGGCAACGCCGTCACTGCGATTTTTCTGGCAATTCTTAAAATCTCTAGTAATACTGGCTAGAACCTCGTCAGCCTCTTCCAGAAAAACATCTAATAATTCTCGGTCAGGTTCTGGTTTTGTTAATTTATCTAATGGCTCAACCGATTCAGCAGTAGGTTGTGGAGTATTGTCTGCTTCAACCGCCGCTTCCAGCGCCAACAATGAAGCATTTTCAGGTAACGAAGCGATTTCAAATAAAGCAATGGCTTCTTCAATGATTTGATAGCTGTCTGGCCGTCCATTCTTGAGCGATGCGATAAAAAAACCGAGACTGCTTAATCCATCGACCAGCAAAATTTGTTCAGCTTCAATGATTTGATGTTCTTGGTCGAGTAACTTTGCTACCAGATTCTGACAAAGATCGAGTAATTTATTCGCGCGTTCTAGCTCTAATACAACAAATGCGCCGGAAATTTGCTTAAATAATGTAGCGAGCTTAGACAGTTCGGGGCGTTTCTCCGGTTCAAAAAAGAAAGCATCTAACGTGTTTTCGATCAAAGCTAAATTAGCTTGAATCTCTTGCGCGATTTGCGTGAGCAGTTCTTTTTCTTGTTTCCGGTTATCAATGATGTTGAAGGGAAGATGATGCAGCTCTCCCGATATATCGCCGCTCGATAATGTTACTTGTTGTAATCGAGCAATGACCGCTTCGACTTGCTGCGGCAGATCAGCGGAAGGCTGATTGAAATCGTCAACAATACTTTCCGCGAGTAATAAAGCAGTGGCCATTTCCATTGCCAATTCTTCGTTGATATCTTCCTGCCTATCGTGCAAAAAGCTAACGGCTTGGCTGATGCCATTGACTAATTTTTCGAGCGGTGCACATTGAACTTGCTGCGACAATTGTTGCAATTGCTTAATGTTTTCGCGCAGTGAAATCAAACTTTCTTGATGCCCGGCACAGTACTCGCGCCAGATATCATTCGCTTCCATCAAAGTGCCACGCAACTTGCCGAGTATTGGGGATAACGCTTCTGATTGTTCCAGTGTCAATGGACTGGTATTCATATCTTGCCCAGGCCATATATAACACCGTCTAATGTCAGCGATACGTTGATTCGATCCGGTGCTATGTGCAACGTAATATAGCAATTCACGTAATAGCGGTTGTGTATCGATCAGCGTTTCAGCAACCAAGTGGCGTATCGTTTGTTCTATTTTTCCGCATAATCGTCGAATTGCAACATCGATTTCTGTGGACTGCAAATTCGATAGCCCCTCCAAAAATCCAGCAGTCACCCACCAAAAAGCCCGTTGCTCTAGTGTACCCGGCAGTTTTTCAAGTTGATACACGGCCTCAGTCATCTGCTGCAAGCCTTCATGGTGTGCCGGATCGCGCAACCACTTGAGTAGTCCTGCTTGATACTCGCCCCCAACTTGCTTGATTCGATGTTTGTTCGCATCAGCGTCAGGTTGTATTACCGCATCAACTAAAGGTGGCTCAACAGCGAGCCGGGGGAAAAACAAATCACTTTCTGGGGCATATTCACTTCCGTACGCTTGCACTAACGAACGGTATGCAGGATACAAATTAAGCGGATTTTCAGTTTTCCCTTCAATTAATTCGTTCAAATAATGACGCATCGTTTTTGAAGCGAGCTGCAGTGCTTGTGGAATGTCAGGATTGGGCGCAATTTTCTTGTCTATCAGAGTATCGATTAGCTGAATCATTTGCTTGCTGACGACTGTAATGCCACTCAAACCTAGTATTTCGAGCAGACCATTGAGCTGCTGCACGTAATTTCGGCTGTCGCGGATTAAATTCATCTTATCTGGATACTGCTTATAGCTTTCCAGATTTTGATCAATCAACGAAAAAACCTGATAGATTCCTTCCTTAATCCCGTAGATCGACGAAATATTGACTTTGGCTTGAGCGCTCATATGGGAATATTATCAGTCAATGCTCTGATTGAAAACACAATTAAACTTTAAAGTTGGATACAGACGCTTTCAATTCAGAAGAAAAACCCGCAATTTGCTTAATCGAGGTGGTGGTTTTACGGGTTCCTTCAGTATTCTTGCGCGTGATGTGAAGAATATCCTCCATGTTAGCGACTACTTGATGCGCTGCTCGAGTTTGCATATTGGTCACATCAAATATGTGTGTTACCCGCTGCGCCAACTGTTTTGAAACCTGTTCAATTTCTTCCAGCGCGCGGCCAGCAGCATCGGATCGTTGTGCACCTTGCGCAACCCCAAGCGTGCTTCGTTCCATCGCAGCGATAGCATCTTGAGTATCCCCTTGAATAGTCATGATTAATTCACTAATTTGCTTGCTGGCTTCGGTAGAGCGCTCTGCTAAGCGTTGTACTTCCTGCGCAATGACGCTAAAACCACGACCGGCTTCTCCTGCAGCGCTTGCTTGTAAAGCGGCGTTCAGTGCAAGCACGTTGGTTTGATCGGTAATATCGCTGATCAACGCAATAATCTCGCCAATTTCCTGCGAGCTTTCTCCCAGGCGTTTAATCCGTTTGGAAGTGTCTTGGATATACAGGCGAATTTCATTCATGCCGGCAATCGAATCACGCACTGCGATTCCGCCTCGTTCCGCAGTCGTCAATGATTGTTCGGCTACTTTAGCGGATTCCGTTGCTAGATTCGATACTTCACTGATTGATTCGGCCATGCCTAGAACCGCTAAGGTGGTTTCCTCAATCTTTGTCGATTGGTGTTGCGCAGCCGACAACAGTTCGGTTGAAACATATTGTGCTTGATTCGACGCTTTAACAACCAGCGCCCCTGCTTGATTGACTTGCTCTACCAGGGTATGCAGTTCTTCGATCGTACAATTGATCGCATCTGCGATGGCGCCAGTGGTTTCATTCGTGATATCGGTGCGAACTGTCAAATCACCTTCGGCAATTCTTTTCATGTCGCTTAATAAGTTACGAATCGCTTTTTGTGTATTCTCAACCTCATCGTCGTTTTGGAAGAGTGTATTTCGTGAATTTTGGCGCATCCGATAAGCAAAAACAATCGTGCTAACGATCAAACCGGCAACTGATGCGTAAAATAATGTCGTTAACAGAGAAAACAATGCTGAATGATGTTCTTGGATTTTATTTTTTAATTCATCGATCGAGATCAGTGCTGTTTCGCTTTTATTGCTGATTTGTTGTGCTGTTACTTGCGCTGTTGTTGCAACAGTGATTTCTTTCTGAATCAAGCTGATATGCTGATCGAATTTTTTTAACAGCGAATAGATATGGGACAATAAGTCCTGAGTAGTTTCGTCTTTATCTGAAATGGATCCTAAGCCTTGCGATCCTTGGCTTACCATTTGGGTAACGGCTGCAATCTGCGCCTGATCTTGATTGAGTTGCGCAGTAATTTCAGCAGGTAATAAATCGTTCATAAAAACGACCTGTAGATTTCGTGTGGTATTGCGTGCATGCGTACGGATGGTTTCCATGATACGTATTTCTTGAGATAGATTACCTATTTCATGCATGCGTTGAACAGTTTCGTCAATCCGGCGCGTTAACTGGCTATAAATGGTTTCGATCACTTTAGCGCTATTACCCAGCTTCAGTAATGTGTCCTGATGGACAAGTAGCCAATTGATTTTTTCCTCAATTTGCCGCCAATCGCGTTGATACGTTTCCAATGTTGCCATAGCACTCTGATCGGTCACGCCAGAAACAGTTTTGCCATGATATAAGCCACCTTCGCCCAGAGCGTTCAGTATCTCATTAATTTCAGATCGAAAACCTTGTAATTCAGAAAAGGTTGCTGTTGACGCGTATCCTTGCGTGATTCTTTGCGCATTCTTTGCCAGTTGTAATTGTTGAGAAGGGAGCTCGGAAACCAGCATTGCTTGTACTGAAATGCGTTGATTATGATAGGAGCTGATGCTCGAAATGAGCACAATCGCCAGTATGAATAAAGCGACCCCACTCCCAATGACCCATTGATTGTGAAGCCATGATACGTGTTTTTTGTCATTGACCTTGTTTGATAACACGATGGCGGGTAAATCTTTTTTTAGTGCAGAAATACCTGAAGCCAGTTTGATTTTTGGAAAGTGAGCTTGCATCTGATTCTCCCTAATCATGATGATCACCATGCAATCTAATGAATGATAAGCATCATTAGTGCGTTAGTGAGTCATAGCATAGTCACTTATAGGGTGTTCAAAAACGCAATTAGACCCGGGAAAAGGTATCTTTTTTAGGGATTACTTTTTGCTGCTATTTCAGCTAGTAACGTATTAATTTAGGCGAGGAATAATTGATACGCAGGATTTTTTGTTTCATCCCAATACTGATAACCCAATTCATTCAGAAAAGCTTTGAAATGTGATTTTTCTTCCGGGGGTACCTGAATCCCAACCAACACTCGTCCGTAATCGGCGCCATGATTGCGATAATGAAATAGACTGATATTCCAATTGTGGCTCATATTATTGAGAAAATTCATCAAAGCACCAGGACGATCTGGAAATTCAAAACGATAAATGATTTCGTTTTTGACCGCATGAGCATGACCTCCCACTAAATGACGGATATGCAATTTGGCCATTTCGTTGTCGCTCATGTCTTCAGTCGCTAGACCGCTACGCCTTAATTTCTCTACCAAAGCCTGTTTTTCTTCTTGATTGCGAATCGACACACCAACAAATACATGCGCCAATTTTGGATCAGAATATCGATAATTGAATTCGGTAATGCTTTTTGCTCCTAACAAATTACAAAATTTCTTAAAGCTGCCGGGTTTTTCGGGAATCGTTACGGACATCACTGCTTCACGTTGCTCTCCGATTTCAGCACGTTCAGAAATATGGCGTAATCGATCGAAATTCATATTGGCGCCGGATGCAATTGCAACCAACGTTTGATGCTGAATTTTTTCACGCGTTACATACCATTTGGCACCAGCAACCGAGAGTGCCCCTGAAGGCTCAAGAATGGTACGCGTATCTTCGAACACATCTTTGATGGCCGCACAAATTGCATCGGTATCAACCAAAATGATTTCATCGACGAATTCTCGGCATAAACGAAAAGTTTCCTTGCCCACATAACGAACCGCAACACCATCGGCAAATAGACCGACCTGTGCTAATTTGATCCTACGGCCGCTTTGCAAGGAGCGATACATGGCGTTCGCATCGACAGGCTCCACCCCGATGATTTTGATTTTGGGATACAAGCGTTTCACATAGGCAGCAATTCCTGCAATTAAACCACCGCCGCCAATCGGTACGAAAATAGCGTGAATAGGGCCGGTATGCTGCCGCAAAATTTCCATGCCAATGGTCCCTTGTCCCGCAATCACGTCCGGGTCATCATAAGGATGCACAAACGTAGCATGCTGCTCTTGCGCAAGCGTTATTGCATAATCATAAGCATCGTTATAAGAATCTCCATGCAAGGTCACTGTCGCACCCAGCGCCATTACGGCTTGTACTTTGATTTGCGGTGTTGTGACAGGCATCACAATGGTAGCGGAGCAATTCAATTTTTTGGCCGCTAACGCAACGCCTTGCGCATGATTACCCGCTGAAGCAGCAATCACGCCGTGATTACGTGCGTCGGCGGATAACTTAATCATTTTGTTATAAGCGCCGCGCAATTTAAAGGAAAAAACCTGTTGCAGATCTTCACGTTTCAACAACACTTGATTATGAATTCGTTCCGATAAATTGATGATGGGTTCCAACGGGCTTTCAATCGCTACGTCATAAACCTGGGCGGTCAGAATTCTTTCAAGGTAATTGTTTTTCATGGAAAATTAAAAGATTTAAATAATACGTATAAATTTATTGAAAAATTCTAGCATGAGATTGTAGTGTGCAAATTTTCTGTTTCTTTTAAAACAAAATTCTTAATCTGTAAGCAGCAGATTATTCATCCAAGCTTTCAGCTGATCCAGGATATGTTTATGATTTTTATTGGCGTTATCCATATCATGTAATGATTTAATTTGCTTAGAGAGCTCGCTTACTGTCAAGCTAGTATTTTCATTGCCTTGCATTAATCGCGTTAATCGTCGTTGTTCCCACTGATCTTTTTCGGATTCACTTAATGTTTCTGGCCAATTACGAGCACGATAGCGAAAAAGTAATTCCGGTAGTCGTGCATCTTGAAAATCAAATTTAGCTTTCGCCAGCTCTTTAGGACTAGCGTTTCGTATTTGTGCCATCAGAGTCATGTCCGAAGCATTGAAGAAACCGTCATATAAAGCGGCATCGACATCATTCGACGGCTCAAACGATAGATTAGTGTAAGCTGCAGCAACACGTTTATAAAAATCAGGATTTTCACAGAGTATCTGCCAATGTTTCTGGCAGGCCTCCATATTGAGAGCAATGCGTTCGGCAATTTCGGCATTCAACGTATTTCTTGGCGCAAGCGCTGGGCATTTGTTAATTTTGATTGACTTAACAGGTAACCGCTGCATTTGATCGGACAATTCCTCGGTGCGGGTAAACAACAATCGACTGAGTTCATCGCTATCTAACGATAAAAAGATCTCCGGATTGTGACGCAAATCGTAAACCAGTACGCTATTGTTATTGCCAGGTTCGATGATTAACGGCATTACCAATGAAGTGCAGCCAGTGACAGCAGGGTACATGCGTGTGCTATGTACAACCGGGTGGTGCGTAACGAGATCAAGTTGCGCTGCTGCTTTGTGTTTATCACGTAATTCAAACAACCACTGGTATAGACGCGGTTGCTGCGCACGCACTAGTCTCGCGAGTGCAATGGTAGCGCGCACATCCGATAATGCATCGTGCGCGGATTCATGTTGGATGCCGTTTGCGGCGACTAAATCTTCCAAACGAAAACTCGGTTGCCCTGCTTCATGCTGTGGCCAGTTGATTCCATCAGGGCGAAGCGCATAAGCCATACGAACTAGATCGATAATATCCCAACGAGAATTGCCTTGTTGCCATTCACGCGCATAAGGCTCATAAAAATTTCGATACAAAGTAAATCGCGTGACTTCATCATCAAAACGAATCGAGTTATAACCCACACCACAAGTATTCGGTTTTGCCAGTTCGCTATGAATACGCGCAATAAACTCTGGTTCCAATATGCCATTTTCATCGGCTAATTGTGGAGTAATGCCCGTAAGTAAGCAGGCTTCTGGGTGGGGCAAGTAATCACGTGATGGTTTACAATAGATCGTCAATGGCTCGCTGATCTCATTGAGCGCTTCATCAGTACGCACTCCTGCAAACTGTGCGGGCCGATCACGGCGTGGATCGGCGCCAAAAGTCTCATAATCGTGCCAATATAAAGTTGTCGCCATGATGGAATGAAATGGAATCGGTGATTGAATAAAACCGTTTGGGTTTCAGCTAGCTAATAATGAGGCCATTATAAAGCGATATTTTTTAAAAATTTTGAAAAGGATATAACAGTATGACACGCAAGCTGATTAGTTCAGGCTCTACATTTGAAAAAGAAATTGGTTATTCTCGAGCTGTTGTTCAAGATAACTGGATTTTGGTTTCGGGTACGACGGGTTTTGATTACAGTAAAATGACTATTTCGGAAGATTTGTTGGAACAAGCAGAACAATGTTTCAAAAATATTGAAATGGCTTTAAAAGAAGCGGGATCGAGCATGAAAGATGTTGTGCGCGTTACCTACGTGTTTCCTAAAGCTGAAGATTTCGAAAAATGCTGGCCCGTCATGCGTAAATACTTAGGCGATGTAAGGCCATCAGCAATGATGTTGGAGGCTGGCTTGTCTGATCCACGCATGAAAATTGAAATTCAAGTAACAGCTTATCGAAATATGGCTTAATCGTTAGCAGTAAATTCAAAAAGATAAATTCCACCGATGCACAGCTATTTTATTAGGATGCATTAGCGATAATTTTCTTGTTTTATCCCCTCCAATTCCACATTCTTAGAATCTTCCTTTTAAGAATGTAGCGAACTGTGCCGTTAAGTTTCTCATGTTATTCAAATCAACTTAAAGCTTCATTTGCACGAAGTTTTAAGTTGCTACATATTGAATTGATTCATTCTTTGATTGATCTGGAGCTTATTGAAATGGCAACAACAACTGTATCCTCTCGTGCGACTAAAGCTAAAAAAGAAAAGGAAGTAAAGCAATATAATTATTTATGGGAAGGTAAAGATAGGTTCGGGAAAGATGTAAAGGGCGAGATGCGTGCGGCGGGAACCGTTATTATTACGGCTGCACTGCGACGTCAAGGGATCAAAGTCAACAAAATCAAGAAAGCTCCCTCCAGTGGCAAAATAACGGATAAAGATATCACTTTATTTACGCGCCAATTAGCAACCATGATGAAATCAGGAGTGCCATTGCTGCAGGCTTTTGATATCGTAGGCAAAGGGCACAGCAATCGCGCGGTGGCAAAACTACTTTTGGATATAAAATCGGATGTGGAAACAGGAAGTAACTTAGCCAATGCTTTCCGTAAATACCCGCTTTATTTCGATTCATTATTTTGTAATTTGGTAGAAGCTGGAGAAGCTGCGGGTATCTTGGACGGTTTGCTAGACCGTTTAGCAACGTACAAGGAAAAAATTCAAGCAATTAAAGGCAAGATTAAATCAGCGCTTTTCTACCCCATTTCGATTATTGTAGTTGCCTTTATTATTACTGCTGTCATTATGATTTTTGTTATTCCTGCGTTTAAAGATTTGTTCCAGGGATTCGGTGCTGATTTGCCTGCACCGACATTAATGGTGATGGCTGTGTCAGATTTTTTTGTTGCTTATTGGTGGGCTATCATCGGAATATTAGGCGGTGGTGTGTATGCATTTCTTTATACGTGGAAGCGGTCAGTTCCGATGCAACGTGTGATGGATCGCTTATTATTAAAAGTACCGGTGTTTGGTGATGTGATTCGCAAAGCAACCATCGCTCGTTGGTCACGTACACTTTCAACTATGTTTGCCGCTGGTGTGCCGTTAGTCGAATCGTTGGATTCCGTAGCCGGAGCTGCGGGCAATTATGTCTATTACGAAGCAACCAAGCAAATTCAACTGGAAGTGAGTACAGGAAATAGCTTGATGTCTTCCATGACCAACAGTGAAGTATTTTCCAGTATGGTGGTACAAATGGTTGCCATTGGTGAGGAATCGGGTTCGCTGGATTCTATGCTCGGCAAAGTTGCTGATTTTTATGAAGCTGAAGTGGATGATGCGGTTGCGGCACTATCCAGCTTGATGGAACCGGTTATCATGGTAGTGTTGGGAACACTAATAGGTGGAATGGTCGTTGCCATGTATCTGCCGATATTTAAAATGGGTATGGTTGTTAGTTAAATCGCAGCGAATGCTTTTCAATTTTTATTCTATTTTAAGTCGACTATGACATTCATTACTCAACTGCAAGATACGCCCGTTTTGTTTATGTCCATGATCACTATCATCGGATTGATGGTAGGGAGTTTTCTCAATGTTGTCATCTACCGATTACCGGAAATGATAAAAAGAGATTGGCTGCAACAATGCGCGGAATTGCGAGGAGAAACGCTTAGCTCCTCAGAAAAATTTAATCTGATGGTACCACGTTCTGCTTGTACTCATTGTGGACATAAAATTACTGCTTTAGAGAATATTCCCATCATTAGTTATATTGCATTACGTGGACGTTGCGCGCAATGTAAAAAGTCTATTTCACTACGTTATCCTCTGATTGAAGTTTTGACAGCCTTGATGAGTGGCCTAGTAGCCTGGCATTTTGGTTTTAGTTTATTGACGTTAGCTGCATTGATTTTTGTTTGGGCATTAATTGCGCTCGCTGTGATCGATTTGAATACCCAATTATTGCCTGACGATATCACGTTGCCGCTGTTATGGTTAGGGATTCTTGTCAACTTAAACAACGGATTTACTGACATCAACAGTTCAGTTATGGGTGCGGTAGTAGGTTATTTATCTTTATGGTCAATTTATTGGTGTTTTAAGTTGCTAACCGGCAAAGAAGGGATGGGATATGGAGATTTTAAGTTATTAGCCGCCATCGGGGCATGGTTGGGATGGGCTATGCTACCATTGGTAATTATTTTTTCCTCGTTGATAGGTGCAGTTGTCGGCATCAGTTTGATATTGAGATCTAAACACGATAAGAATAGCACGATTCCATTCGGTCCTTATTTAGCGAGCGGAGCTTTGGTCGCTCTATTTGCAGGTGAAAAAATTAATCAAATGTATTTGGGATTATTTTAGTCAATGAATTTTGTTGTTGGATTAACAGGTGGTATTGGATCTGGCAAGTCTACCGTTAGCAAGCTCTTTGAAGATTTAGGAATAACAGTAATTGATACCGATGTAATTTCGAGAAAACTTACTGAAGTAAATGGAATAGCCATTAACAGAATCCGAGAAAACTTTGGGGAAGCCTACACTAATTCTATCGAAGGAATCGATAGAGCTAAAATGCGAGAATTAATTTTTTCAGATAAAGAAGCACGAAACAAGCTTGAAAAAATTCTTCATCCGTTGATTCTCAACGAAGTCAAAACTCAGATCGAACAAGTGTCAGATAACTACATTATAGTGGTCGTACCGCTATTATTTGAAATTGATGACTATCAAAACATTGTGGATCGTACATTAGTCGTTGATTGCGATGAACGTCAACAATTAATCCGGACGATGGCAAGAAGTCAGTTGTCAGAAGAAAAAGTAAAGGCGATTATGGCAACGCAAATGACAAGACAACAGCGCTTGCAAAAATCACATGATGTTATTTTCAATGATGAAGACATCGATCATCTGAAAAAACAAGTTCTTTCGCTGCATCAAAAGTATATGATTCTGTCCAAAGATGGACAGAATCATATCAATAACTGAAATTTTTATCTCAGCGTTAAATAATCCTTAGATCGTTGCAGACTCTTTTTCAAAAATCAATACAACTTTGTTGTTATCGTCGATATCGACAGTAACTTTTCCACCATTCTCCAGGCGTCCAAATAGAAGCTCATCAGCTAACGCACTGCGTATAGTGTCTTGAATAAGCCTTTCCATCGGGCGAGCACCCATTAATGGATCAAAACCATTTTTTGCTAGGTATTTACGTAGCGATTCAGTAAAAGTTGCTTCGACTTTCTTTTCATGCAATTGAGTTTCTAGTTGAATCAAAAATTTATCAGTCACACGTAAAATGATTTCTTCATCCAGAGGTGCAAACGAAACAATTGCATCAAGCCGATTACGAAATTCAGGAGTGAATAATTTTTTGATGTCGATCAACTCATCGCCAGTAGGTTTGGATTGCTTAAATCCGATAGTGGATTTAGTTAATGCATCCGCACCAGCATTGGTTGTCATGATGATGATGACATTACGAAAATCGGCTTTGCGTCCATTATTATCGGTCAAAGTTCCATAATCCATGACTTGCAAAAGAATGTTAAAAATATCGGCGTGCGCTTTCTCAATTTCGTCTAAAAGAAGGACCGAGTGAGGTTGCTTGTTTATGGCTTCAGTCAATAATCCCCCTTGGTCATAACCTACGTAGCCCGGAGGAGCACCAATCAAACGAGATACCGCGTGGCGTTCCATGTATTCAGACATGTCGAATCGATGCAAATGTATGCCGAGTGCATAAGCAAGTTGTCGAGCAACTTCGGTTTTTCCCACGCCGGTTGGCCCTGAAAACAGGAATGAGCCTACCGGTTTCTGTACATTTCCTAGTCCACTTCTTGACATCTTGATTGCCGCTGCCAACGAACTGATCGCTTTATCTTGCCCAAAAACGATCGACTTCATATCGCGTTCTAATGTTTTTAATTTATTGCGATCATTCGAAGAAATATTTTGTGGCGGAATACGGGCAATTTTGGCCACGATATTTTCAATTTCAGCTTTGCTAATTATGCGACGTTGCCTAGATTTAGGCAGTATTCGTTGCGCAGCACCAGCTTCATCCAAGACATCAATGGCTTTGTCGGGCAAATGTCTGTCATTAATATAGCGATTTGACAATTCTGCTGCGGATACCAGAGCACTAGAGGTATATTTTACCTTATGGTGCTGTTCATACCGTGATTTGAGTCCGCGCAAAATGGCCACTGTTTCGTCAACGCTCGGTTCGTTCACTTCTATTTGTTGAAAGCGTCTTGATAGCGCGTGATCTTTCTCAAAAATGCCGCGATATTCGTTGTAAGTTGTAGCGCCAATACAACGTAATTGCCCCGAGCTCAATACTGGTTTCAATAAATTGGATGCGTCCAAAACACCGCCTGATGCAGCTCCTGCGCCGATTAAGGTATGAATTTCATCAATAAATAATATCGCAAAAGGATTATCGGTTAATTGCTTTAACAATGCTTTTAAACGCTGCTCAAAATCACCACGGTATTTTGTACCGGCAAGCAAAGCGCCCATATCTAACGCATAAATTTGATGTTTTAAAAGTAGATCGGGAACATCTTCTTCCACGATGCGTTTTGCTAAACCTTCTGCAATGGCCGTTTTTCCTACACCGGCTTCTCCTACGAGCAGGGGATTATTTTTGCGACGGCGACATAGAGTTTGTATCACTCGTTCAACTTCTTTTTCCCGCCCAATGAGAGGATCAATTTTATTGATGAGTGCTTGATAGTTAAGATTTACCGTGTAATTTTCTAAAAATCCTGCCGTATTGGAGTCTTGTTCATTGTCGCTTTCGTTTCCTGGTTTTGCATTATGTTCTTGTGGCATTTTTCGAATGTTGTGTGAAATATAGTTCACTACATCTAAACGCGTCACGCCTCGCTGTTCCAAAAAATAAACAGCGTGAGAATCTTTTTCGCCAAAAATAGATACCAAAACATTGGCTCCCGTCACTTCTTTTTTTCCAGACGACTGAACGTGCAATATCGCTCTTTGAATGACTCGTTGAAAACCTAAAGTAGGTTGTGTATCAACTTCGTCACTGCCGCTAATAACGGGTGTATGGCGTACGACATGATCCATCAATACTTCGCGAAGATCTGCAATATCGATCAAACAAGCATTCAGAACTTCCACAGCACTTGCATTATCAAGCATTGCCAATAGAAGGTGTTCAACCGTTATAAATTCATATCTTTTTTGCCTGGATTCAACAAATGCCATATGCAAACTAACTTCTAAATCGGGGGCGATCATATCAATTTCTCTCCATTACACACTTAAGTGGATGCTGGTTTCTTCTAGCGAACTCAATTACTTGATTAACCTTGGTACTTGCAATATCACTCGTATAGACACCGCATACCCCAATTCCTTCGGTATGTACTTTTAACATTACACGGGTTGCCTGTTCTTGATTCATTGAAAAGAATAACATTAGTACCTCAATAACAAAGTCCATTGGGGTAAAGTCATCATTTAATAATAATATTTTATAAAGCGGAGGGATTTTTTCTTTATGTTTTTCTTGCCGCTCTTTCAAATTTTGTCTAATAGCTTGTAATTCTTTTTCTACCATATGTATGTGGCAACCTACTTTTACTATTCACTCAAAAAATTAGTATCAAGTACATCATTACCACCATATTTGATGATTACGACAAAATTTTCAAGTCTCTTAGCAGAGAAAAAAGCAGTTTATTTAAAAAATAAATGTAATCGCTTGACTTTAACATGGAATTTGCGTAAAACAGCACGTGGCGTTTGGCTTCAAGTTCTCTGCGGCACCGTATCATCCGTAAATGTCTTGAAATTCAAATAGTATTTGGGTTTCCGGCCCAGTTTTTTATAGGAAGTAGAAATGGCAACAGGTACAGTAAAATGGTTTAATGATTCTAAAGGTTTTGGTTTTATTACTCCTGATGATGGTAGCGAAGATTTATTTGCTCACTTTTCAGCAATCAACATGTCTGGATTTAAAACACTTAAAGAAGGCCAGAAAGTAAGCTTTGACGTTACTCAAGGGCCAAAAGGAAAACAAGCCTCTAATATCCAATCCGTTTAATTGCTTGTTCGAATATGAAAGCTGACGTCGACTGAATTTAAGTAGCAGAAACAAACGTGATGAAGTTAGCGCAGAGATCATAAAGATTTGCAGAAAACTTTTGCCTCTTGTTCTTTGAACAAGAGGCTTTTTACTTTCAATCTAAATTAATTGTAAAATTGCCCGCATTTTACCTAATCAGCTCATTTGACTGATTATGGCGTCACCAAAGGCTGAACTGGAAACTTTTTGTGCATCGGTCATTTGTCTTGCAAAATCATAAGTTACCACTTTGTTTTGAATGGTTTTTTCCATGGATTGAATAATCATGTCGGCTGCTTCTGTCCATCCCATATGCCGCAACATCATTTCAGCAGACAATATAATTGAACCTGGATTAACTTGGTCTTTACCCGCATATTTTGGAGCTGTGCCGTGCGTTGCTTCAAAAATGGCGACTGAATCACTTAAGTTTGCACCTGGCGCGATACCAATTCCACCGACTTGTGCGGCTAAAGCATCAGAAATATAATCCCCATTCAAATTAGGCGTTGCGATCACGTCGTATTCTTCCGGTCGCAATAAAATTTGTTGCAAAAAAGCATCAGCAATGACGTCTTTAATAACGATTCCGCCGTATTTCTCGGGTAATTTCATCCACGGTCCGCCATCCAGTAATTGCGCACCGAATTCTTTTGCAGCAAGCTCATATCCCCATTTCTTAAATGCACCTTCAGTAAATTTCATGATATTACCCTTGTGAACCAAGGTCACGGATTTACGTTGATTGTCGATGGCATACTGAATGGCTTTGCGTACAAAACGATCCGTTCCTTCTTTTGACATTGGTTTAATTCCAATACCGGAAGTTTTGGGGAATCGTATGTTGGTTACTTTTATGTCATTAACTAAAAAGTCAATTACTTTTCGCGCTAATTCTGATTCAGCTTCCCATTCAATTCCGGCATAGATATCCTCCGAGTTTTCTCTAAAAATGACCATATCGATTTTTTCAGGGCTTTTGACTGGACTGGGAACACCATTGAAATATCGTACTGGCCGCAAGCAAACATAAAGATCTAATTGTTGACGCAATGCAACATTGATCGAACGAATGCCTCCTCCGATTGGAGTCGTTAATGGCCCTTTTATGGAAACCACAAATTCTCTAGCCGCTGTTAGTGTTTCATCGGGCAACCATACGTCCGATCCATATACCTTTGTGGATTTTTCTCCAGCATATATTTCCATCCACGAGATTTTACGCTGTCCCTTATAAGCTTTGTCGACAGCAGCATCAACCACTCTTCTCATGACGGGCGTAATATCGATGCCGATACCATCCCCTTCAATAAAAGGGATGATCGGATTATTGGGGACATTAAGTGTATTGTCGGAATTGACTTCAATTTTTTTGCCATTGGCAGGTATTTTTATATATTGATACATCGCAAGCGCCTTAGAAATTTACAAGAGTAATTTACCTCTATCATCGATCGAAAGTAATTGTGTAATTTGTTTTATTTGTTCGTCATTATATTGTATAAACGAAATATTATTCCATTACGCATGGTAATTGATTTTTTCAGTAAATTACTTAACCTACAAAGGGTCGTTATATTTTATGCAATGTGATCGCTATCTTTTTATATCACAATGAATTTGCAACTTGTTATACCAGATCTTTTTTGGCCCGAAAGCTCGCAGCAAGAGATTTATAGTGATCTATCGCTTCCGAAATTAGAAAAAATATTATCAAAAAGTAAGCAGAATAGCTTTTCATCCGATTCATTGGAGGCATGGCTTTGTCGTTCATTTGCGATTAATAAACAGCAATCTGATTGGCCGATTGCGCCCATCATGCTGCTGAGCGATAGTGACAATACAATTTATCCGGGATCGGATTTCTGGATGCGAGCGGATCCGATTCATTTACGCATCGAACAAAATCATATTCTTCTCGCCGATAGCCAGGCCTTCAAAATATCCGCAGAAGAATCGCAGCAATTAGTACAAATCATTAATCGTTCCTTAAATGATTCAACTATTCAATTGCTAGCATTGCAACCTACTCGCTGGTATTTGCGTTGTACTCAGATACCAAAACTTGAGACTTACACACTAAGCAAAGTGACTTGTAAAAATATTAACAATTACTTAGCAATGGGCGCTGAAGGTGCTTTCTGGAATATGCTGTTTAATGAAATCCAAATGATTTTGCATGAAAACCCTATAAACCAACAACGAGAAAGTGTTGGGGAATTACCTATTAACAGCGTCTGGTTTTGGGGGGGCGGTATCATGCCACAAACAAAAATTGAATCTAGCTATAGCCATGTCTGGTGTAACGATAATTTAACCAAGGCGTTAGCATTTCACAGCAATACAAGATGGGAAGAATTACCCTTGAATGCGAATGATTTTCTAAAAAAATCTTCGTCTGGCAATCATTTGATCGTATTGGATAGTTTGTATGGGAAGGCCAAATATAGAGATGCTTATGGGTGGCGAGAAACTTTAAAAGAGATGGAGAAAAAATGGTTTTCGCCGTTATATAGCGCACTTACAGATAAAAAGATAAGTCAAATTGATTTAATTGTTATAAGATCAAATGCAACAGCTCAAAATTTTCGAATCATACCATCCGATTTATGGAGGTTTTGGCGATCAATAAAATCAATGACTTCTCTTTCTTTAGCTTAACCCTATTCAAAACCGCGAAATAGCGATAGAAAAGCACTTTAAATGAGATTCAGCTATTCTAAAAACCGCCTCATAATTAACCCGATTAAGTCTGTGATGAAAATAGCGAGGAGTACTGATGCAAAAAGCTGTTCAAATGAATAGTATCAAGTCTTACTTACCTGCGGGTATCTCTTTTTTACTCGCTTGTAGCCTGATTGCGATTACTTATTTCATTAATGGTATCGAAGAACACTGGTCGATGATTCTTTGGGCATGCTTGATTTTATTTCAAGCAATCGTTATTTATCAAATTGTTAGCAAAGAAAAAACTGCTGATAATTGTTTTGAACAGTTATCACTTACCAAAGAAAGGCTCACCAATGAAATGAAACACCGGTTGTGGGCCGAAAAAAATGCGTCTGAAAGCAAAGTTAAGTCCATTTACATTGATGAAAACTTTCCCGTGATGCTGGCTTATTTCAATACAGAGCTCAGATGCCGTTACCATAACCGAATTTTTCGCCGTTGGTTTGGATTAAATGCGGATCAAATTGACGGTAAATTGCTGACTGATTTCTCGAACGAAAGTTTTTATTTGGATATTCGCAATTGCATCAAAGAAATTTTGACCGGGAAAACTATTCATAACGAACGTACCCTTAAATCAACCAAAGGCTTTCCTTATATTTTTACGGAACAATATGTTCCACATCTCGATCACAAGGGAAAAATCGCCGGTTTCTATACGATACATACTCCGCTTGCACAAGAAAAAAGCCGTGTTTCACTCAAAAAGAATCAACCCAATCTTCAAAAATCGGAGGTTGATAGCGCTTCTCAGTTAGCTATTAAAAATAATGTTCAAAAAGCACCACCTTCAGCGCCATCATCCGCCGCAGAAACTACCACGACTGCTGCAAGAATTGCACAGGCAATCAAAGAAGGAGAATTCAATCTTTTTTTCCAAGATATAAAATCAATCAAATCAATCGATTCTCCTGTACATCATGAGATTTTGATACGCATGGGCGACGAAGAAAACAGTGTTATGCCGCCGGGCTCTTTTTTACCATTTGTTGAACAATTCAAACTGATGCCCCAGTTAGATCGATGGGTAGTAAACCATATTATCAAATGGTTATCGACTCGGACTGCTTCAAATCATATTTTTTGTTTAAATATCGCCAAAGATACTTTCAATGATGGAGGCTTTCCAGGATTTGTACAAATACAGTTGCAAAAAATGAACGTACCCGCATCCAGTCTTTGCTTTGAAATAGAGGCGATGGATGTGCAAGATCAAAAAACACCGATTACCGCATTCACTCAAAAAGTCAGCGAAATAGGATGCCAAATATCATTATGCAGTTTTACACAAACGCCAGACTTGGTCACTTTGCTCGATCAAATGAAGGTAAACTATATAAAGATCGATGGTAGTTTGGTTTGTAACATCTTGCGAGATGACGATGATTTTAACGAAGTTGTTGCAATCAATCAGTTAGCTCATGAACGTAAAATCCAAACAATTGCTGAATTTGTTGAGACAGATGAGATTGTCGCGAAACTAAAAGAAATTGGCGTTGATTACGCGCAAGGATTTGGTATTGCTAAAGTATCTGCATTTGAAGAACTTGATTCTTGAAAATTATTTTTTCAAATGTGTTGTAGTTTATATAAATAAATTTTTACGTGAATAAATCCATTTCTTAGCTCATAATTAACGGACATAATGAAAAATTGAATTGGTTTTAGGTATTTTGGTTAAAAAATAAAGGCTACGCTCTGGCTACTCGACAAGAACTTTCGGACTTTCTGGTTGAAACAGAACGCCGTGCGTATAAACAAGCTTTATTTGCAGTACAAGACGAACATACGGCGTTAGATATTGTGCAGGATTCAATGACTAAGCTAGTAACAAAATATTGCGACAAACCCTCAGAAGAATTTCCATTCTTATTCCAGACTATTCTACAAAACACCATTCGCGATTACTATCGCAGGCAGAAAACCAGATCTTTATGGACGACGCTATTTTCTTCATTTATTCCGGAAGATAGCGATGGAAGCCAGGATGATTTCGATATCCTCGACAGCTTATTACCTGTTCTAAAAGAAGACTGGAATGCGCCAGAAACGCAATTGGAAAGACTACAGTTAATTAAGATTATCGAAGATGCAATAAAAACTTTACCTGCACGTCAACGCGAAGCATTTATATTGCGTTATTGGGAAGAGATGAATTTAGCTGAAACGGCAGAGATCATGAATTGCTCTCAAGGAAGTGTTAAAACACACTGTTCGAGAGCTGTTCATGCATTAGCCATACTGTTGAAGGAAAAAGGAGTTACATTATGAATCAGAAAGAACGCGACTTCGGTAACAGAATTGCTCTAGTGCTTGACATGAGTGCTAATGAGAACATTGCAAAAGATACCCTGATTCAGCTGCAAACTAACCGTCTGAAGGTTTTAGAAAACTTGCAAACGGCAACAAAAGTAGTTAATTCTGGAAATGCCACTTCTGCTTTAGGTGGGCATGATCACCACTTGAGTGGGGGTAAATGGCTGGTATTAGTGGCTTTGTTGCTGGCACTCATGGGCACAATTTACGCTCAATTTAGCGGCGGCGATATCAACGCTTTTTCTTTGAATAAATTGATACTGACCAATGATTTACCAATAGACGCTTACATCGATAATGAATTTGATGAATGGCTAGACGCTGAATAATTGCTAAAATATTCGCTGTATCAAGTTTCAAAGAAAAATATAGCGCCTTATCGGGTAGTTTTAAACAAATTACCCGATAAACATTAGCAAATTCTCTAGATTGTATCTGCTAAGTGGTATCTTTTTGACCTATTCCTTTAAAATCCAAGAATATGATTCATTGGATTTTTTCTTTTAAAGAATGATTTTTGTGATTTTGACTTTATTTCGTGGATTCCATGAGATCTTTGAATAGTTTGCCAATTGATTGGAATGACGAGTTATCGTCATTGCTGGACAATAACGAAAGCACCCTGGCTTATCTTAAGGTTGATCTTAATACGCAGTTGCAATTTGCTGATGGCATTATTGTGATGACTAGCAGACGCCTGATAGCAAAAATGCGTGGTGAAGGAGCCTGGCAAGAGTGGTTTTTCCGCGAAGATCTGAAATTGATACAACGTGATCACGCGGGAATTGGCTTTTTAGAACTACAAGATTCGCACAAGCGGCTCGCATACTGGCGCTATCGCCTTAGCGATCATTCAGTGATCAATGATTTTATAGAATCCTTTAATTATCAACGAGATAATTTTACGCGGAATGGCACGGATTTTTCGTCACCTTTCATCGTGCCAGAAGAAAAGAGTAACGAATCGGCACAAAGTCTATTAGAGACGTTTTCTTCCGATGAGTCAGCCGAGGAAACTCCCTCGACATGGACCTTGTTGCGGCTTTGGCGTTTTGCAAAACCCTATAAAGGCCGATTGCTGCTTGGATTTTTATTGACCTTATGTAGTACTGCTGCGACTTTGGTGCCGCCTTATCTGACAATGCCGTTGATGGATAACGTGTTAATTCCTTACCAGAACGGTGAGCCGATCAATGCTCAATTGGCGACTTTTTATTTATCAGGCTTGTTAGTCGCTGCAATTGTTGCTTGGATTCTTGGTTGGACACGAACATATATGTTGGCAAGAGTATCGGAGCGCATCGGCGCTGATTTACGAACGACTACTTACGAGCATTTAATGAGTCTTTCGCAAGATTATTTCGGCGGTAAGCGTACTGGTGATTTAATGGCGCGAATTGGTACTGAGACTGATCGAATCAATCTGTTTCTTTCCCTGCATCTATTGGATTTTGCTACCGACGTCATTATGATCGCCATGACGGCAGTAATTTTGGTGTCGATAAATCCGTGGTTAGCATTAGTAACACTGGTTCCATTACCTATCATTGCATGGCTTATTCATTTGGTTCGAGACCGATTACGCATTGGTTTTGAAAAAGTTGATCGCATCTGGGCAGAGGTGAATAATGTACTAGCAGATACTATTCCAGGCATTCGCGTAGTCAAAGCATTTGCGCAAGAAAAAAGAGAGTCGGAAAGATTCCGCGAAGCCAATCAGCGAAATCTACAAACCAATGATCGAGTCAATAAAATTTGGTCACTTTTTACGCCAACAGTCACATTGCTTACCGAAATCGGCTTGTTGATTGTTTGGGTATTCGGTATCTGGCAAATATCTCAAGATGAAATTACGGTGGGTGTGCTTACGGCGTTTCTAGCGTACATCAGTCGGTTTTATCTCCGCCTTGATTCCATGAGCCGAATTGTATCCATTACGCAAAAAGCTGCGGCAGGAACCAAGCGCATTTTTGATATTTTGGATCACCAGTCAAATGTCCCAGAGCCCAAAAATCCTGTTTATTTGCCGAGTATTCAAGGACAAATAAAGCTCGAAAATGTCAGCTTTCGTTATGGCACACGAAGCATCACAAAAAACGTCAGTTTAACGATTCAACCTGGCGAAATGATCGGGCTTGTCGGTCACAGTGGATCAGGAAAAAGCACCTTGGTGAATTTAATATGCCGATTTTATGATGTCGCAGAAGGCGCCATCTTGATTGACGGTCATGATGTGCGTTCTGTGCTGATTGCTGATTATCGCAAGCATATTGGTTTAGTGCTGCAAGAACCGTTTCTGTTTTTTGGCACGATTGCGAGCAATATTGCTTATGGAAAACCTACTGCCACGCACTCAGAAATAGTCGCTGCTGCTCGTGCTGCGCATGCACATGAATTTATTTTGCGATTGCCTCATGGCTATGACTCTATCGTAGGAGAACGAGGGCAAGCACTGTCGGGTGGAGAAAGGCAACGGATTTCGATTGCGCGAGCATTGTTGATTGATCCGCGCATTTTGATTCTGGATGAAGCAACATCTTCCGTCGATACGACGACCGAAAAAGAAATTCAGCAAGCGCTTGAGAATTTAGTACGGGGTCGTACTACTATCGCTATTGCGCATCGCTTATCAACGTTGCGAAAAGCTGATCGGCTCATTGTGCTCGATCGCGGCAAGATCGTTGAAATTGGCAATCATGATGATTTGATGGCGCGAGAGGGTTTTTACTATCGTTTGTACCAAGCGCAAGCGCGAAATGTCGATACTGAAGACAAATCTCCTGTTGTTGCTGAATTCAATGCTATTTCTTCAGAGGAGAAAAATGATTCCTATGCCTGATTTTCATTTGAGCCGTAATGCTTTTGGGAGAATGATTCTCACCTATCCATCGGATTCGACAGAAAAAGAAATTATTCCGGTGCGTGCGTTCCCTATCTCTGATCCGTCAGAAGGCATCGCTCTGGTGGATTTACATGGCCATGAACAGATCTGGATAGATCGCTTAAATGATTTGCCGCAAAGTTTTCGTGAATTAATTGAGCAGGAACTGGCCAGTCGAGAATTTATTCCTGAAATTAAGCGCATCATCGAACTGTCGAGTCTCATTACTCCTAATACCTGGTTTGTTGAAACAGATCGAGGCAAAACTGATTTTATTCTTAAAGGTGAAGAAGCAATCCGTCGCCTAAGTCCTTCATCTGTCATGATTACCGATCAACACGGGATTCATTTTCTGATTAGCGATCGCTCAAAACTGGATCGCCATAGTCGAAAATTATTAGATCATTTTCTGTAATCTAATAATAAAAGCTAAAAATTATTTCTTTTCGTTGTAAACCTATCGATTGAGACAACGTTAATACGTTATCTCTCATTCGAAATGGTTAAATATGTCTGAAGTCGTAAGCTCAAATCTTAACGGTACAAAAGATCTTAAATTTTTGGATGTCAAGCATTTGAATGGACCTAATCGTTGGACTTATTATCCAGCGCTAGAAGCCCTTATCGATATCGGCGAATTGGAAGACTTTCCTTCTGACAAGATCCCCGGGTTTTATGAGCGTTTATCGGCTTGGCTGCCATCATTGATTGAACATCGTTGCAGCTATGAGGAAAGAGGCGGTTTTTTGCGGCGTGTTCAAGACGGGACTTGGCCTTGCCATATTCTCGAACATGTAACGCTAGAATTGCAAAATCTCGCGGGTATGAAAGGTGGTTTTGGCCGTGCGCGTGAAACATCAACCCGGGGCGTCTATCATGTCGCTGTCACAGCTTGGCATGCCGACATTACCAAAACAGCAATGCATTTAGCGCGCGAATTGATTTTAGCTGCGATGAATTTCGAGCAATTGGCATCTCCTTCGTATGATGTGGCCGGTGCCGTCAGTAAAGTTCGCGATATGGTAGATTCGCTTTGGTTGGGGCCTTCTACCGCTTGTATCGTAGATGCTGCCAAAGCGAGAAATATTCCGATTATTAGATTGATCAACAAAGGCAACCTTGTACAGCTCGGTTATGGCAACAAATGTCATCATATCTGGACAGCTGAAACCGATCGCACTCCGGCAATTGCTGAAAGTATTTCGCGCGATAAAGATTTAACCAAGACACTCCTTCAGTCATGTGGCGTTCCCGTACCACAAGGGTACATTGTTTCCAACGAACAGGAAGCTTGGGAAGTAGCTGAAGATATTGGATTGCCTGTTGTGGTAAAACCTTGCGACGGAAATCATGGTCGCGGTGTTTTTATTGAGTTATCGAAACAGGAAGAAATCAAATCCGCCTATCACGTTGCTCTCAATGAAGGCAGCGAAGTATTGGTTGAGAAATATATTCCTGGAATCGAACATCGCGTGCTAGTGGTCGGTGGAAAGTTGGTTGCTGCTACTCGAGGTGATTCAGTTTCGGTTATTGGAGATGGTTCTTCTACCGTATCTGAGCTCATTGAATCCCAAATTAACTCTGATCCTCGGCGTGGAAACACTGAGGATCATCCACTCAATCTCATTCGTCTCGATAGTGCTGCAAGAATGGAAATCGCTCATCAAGGTTTTGATAGTGATTCAATCATTCCTGTCGGCATGCAGATTCTAATTCAGCGCAATGGAAATCATGCTTTCGATGTTACCGATGAAGTTCATCCAAGTACAGCAGCGATTGCATCTTTAGCGGCGCGGGTCATCGGTTTAGATATTGCTGGCATCGATTTGGTGGTCAATGACATTTCTCGGCCTTTAAGTGAACAGGGCGGCGCTATCGTTGAAGTCAATGCCGGTCCAAGCTTGTTGATGCATATTAAACCAGCGGTTGGTACGCCTAGACCTGTTGGCAAAGCAATCGTGGAGAATTTGTTCCCTAATCAAGAAAATGGCCGCATCCCGGTTGTCGGCGTCACTGGCAGTTATGGAAAAACAGCGGTTTCTACCCTCATAGCTAAATTGCTCATTCTCTCAGGAAAACACACTGGCTTAGCCTGTAGCGACGGACTATATCTTGATCATCGGGCAATCGACAAAAAAGACAGTGCCAATTGGATTTCTGCTAACCGTACTTTGATGAATCCAATTATTGAAGCAGCGGTATTTGAAAATGGTTTTGAAGCTCTTCTGAATGAAGGATTGGCTTATGACAGTTGTCAGATTGGCGTTATTACGAATATAGATCCTAATCGCCACATGGGTCGTAACGATATTGAAACGCCAAAACAAGTTTTCACTGTTTTTCGTACGCAAATGGATATTGTGACACCCACTGCTGCTGCGGTCAGCGATGTGGAAAAAGATATTCAGTTACCGATAGGCACCGGCATTCTCAACGCCATGGATGAAATGGCAACTGACATGGCCGAACTGTGTCATGGTGAAATCATATTTTTCAGTAGCGAACCGAAATCACCCATCATTGCACAGCACTGTCAGAATGGTACTGGGTCGACACAAGGCAAGCGTGCTGTCATTTTCCAAAAGAATACGATCGTTCTTGTCGACGGATCGCATGAAATTCCATTAATCAAGATACCAAAGATATCTTCAGAATTTTCTGAGAAATCCAATATCCATGAAATAGAAAATATTTTGGCCGCTGTTGCTGCGGCTTGGGCGTTAGGTTTAGAAAAAGATCTCATCCGAATGGGGATTGAATCTTTCGGCTTATCGCAGCAAAAAGTCAACGCTGGCAATCAAGATCTTTCAATTAATCTGCAAACTCAAGGAATATAATCATGAAAGTGCTAAAAATTAGAACATTACGTGGCCCTAATTTATGGAGTCAACATACTTCTATCGAAGTAACTCTGTTTTGTAACGGTTCTGAAAACAATATTAATTTAATCGATGGTTTCGAAACGCGCTTACGAGAACGCCTTCCTGAAATTCCTTTGTTACAGCCCGCAGGTCACCATAATGCAATTACTCTAGCACACGTTCTTGAATTGATTACGCTGACTTTACAAAGCGAAATTGGTTGTCCAGTAACGTTTAGTCATACGGCTAACACGCCAGAGCTGAGTACTTATCGTGTTGTTGTCGAATACGCGGAAGAAAAGGTTGGTAAGCTCGCGTTTGAGTTAGCTCAACAGCTATGCCTTTCTGCGATCGATGATACACCATTTGATTTGACGCAAGCACTGTCGCGCTTACAAGAACTTTATGAAGATATCCGTCTTGGGCCAAGCACCGGTTCAATCGTCAATGCAGCTATTGCGCGCAACATTCCTGTACGTCGCTTGACTCAAGGTAGTTTGGTGCAGTTTGGTTGGGGCAGCAAACAACGACGTATTCAAGCCTCTGAAACCGACAAAACTAATGCTGTCGCAGAATCTATTGTGCAGGACAAAGATTTGACAAAAAATTTGCTGCATGCCGCAGGCATTCCAGTACCACTTGGACGTGAAGTCAATAGCGCGTCCGATGCATGGTTGGCGGCTTGCGAAATAGGTGTGCCGGTGGTTGTAAAACCGCAAGACAGTAACCAAGGTAAAGGTGTCGCGGTCAATCTCGTTACCCAGCAGCAAGTGGAATCAGCCTATGCAATTGCGGCAGGATTTAGTAGTTGTATTTTGGTAGAACGTTATATTCCGGGCAATGATTACCGCATGCTGGTAGTTGGCAACAAAATGATTGCTGCTGCTCGACGCGATCCCCCGCAAGTAATTGGCGATGGCATTCATTCCATTCAACAATTAGTAGACAAAATTAATGAGAATCCGCTGCGCAGCAGTGGGCATGCTACATCATTAACAAAAATTCGTTTGGATGAAATTTCTCTATCACTGTTAGCTTCTCAAGGATTAACGACTGACTCTATTCCTGCTAAAGGAGCACGTATCATTTTACGGCACAATGCAAATCTATCAACCGGTGGAACCGCTACAGATGTTACCGATGACGTCCATCCAGAATTAGCTGCGCAAGTGGTAGCCGCTGCAAAAGTGGTAGGGCTGGATATCTGTGGCGTAGACGTTGTTTGTGATAACGTTATGTACTCATTAGAAGAACAAGGTGGTGGCATTATTGAATTAAATGCCGCTCCTGGTCTGCGTATGCATCTACAACCGTCAGCCGGAAAACCTCGCAATGTTGGCGAAGCTATCATTGATTACATGTTTGACAAGGGAGAGGATGCACGTATCCCAATCGTTGCGGTTACCGGAACGAACGGTAAGACGACTACGGCTCGTTTGATGGGTAATCTGTTCGAAAAAAATAAACAACGTGTCGGTGTTGCTTGTACAGATGGTGTTTATGTCAACGGTCAATGTATCGATACCGGTGATTGTAGCGGCCCGATCAGTGCACGCAATATACTTTTTCATCCGGATGTCGATGCTGCTGTATTAGAAACAGCGCGTGGAGGCATGTTGCGCGAAGGCCTTGGTTTCGATCGCTGTAACGTCGCAATCGTAACCAACATAGGGATGGGTGATCACTTAGGGATGGGCTATGTCAACACCGCGGAAGAGTTAGCGGCAGTTAAAAGAGTCATCGTTCAGAATGTAGCATCAAGTGGATATGCCGTTTTAAATGCTTCGGATCCTTTGGTGGTTAGCATGGCAGAACATTGCCCTGGATCAGTAATCTTTTTTGCTCGTGATACGCTTCATCATCCGGTATTAGCAACGCATCATGCTAAACGTCAGCGCGTTATTTATTTGGAAAATGGTTATATCGTTGCTGCGGACTCGAATGGGGTTCATAAAATAGCACTGAAAAGCATTCCTCTTACTCAAAATGGCAATATTCATTTTCAAGTTGAAAATGCAATGGCAGCGATCGGTGCTGCTTGGGCTTTGGGAATGGATTGGAAAGTCATAGCTGAAGGCTTAAAGAGTTTTGTGAGTGATGCACAAACCGCACCTGGTCGCTTCAATTTGTTCAATTATCGCAACGCTACTTTAATTGCGGATTATGGCCACAATCCTGATGCCATTCAGGCACTTGTATCAGCGATTGATAATATCCCATCGAAAAAGCGCTCAGTTGTGATAAGTGCTGCGGGCGATCGACGTGATGAAGACATTCGTCAGCAAACCCGAATTATAGGTGACGCTTTTGATAAAGTCGTGTTGTACCAAGACCAATGTCAGCGTGGCCGTGCCGATGGCGAAGTCATCTCTTTGTTAAGAGAAGGTTTAGGTAATGCTAGACGCACACAAAAAGTAAGCGAAATTGTTGGTGAAGCGATCGCAATCGATACTGCGCTTTCAAGTCTCGAAGATGGAGAACTTTGTCTTATATTGGTAGATCAAGTTGAACAATCGTTAGGACAAATCAATAATCGAGTTGCTTTAGGGTAAAGTAGAAGAGGTTTTTGCAAAAAAACTTTTTAAAACTTGCAATACCTCCCCCGCGGTCTTGCCGCGGGGGAACTACATCTAGATAGCGTATAGAGCAATTTATTCAGTGGAATATTGTTATGTGCGTTTCTTGCTCATAAGATTATGTGTTAGCAACAAATAGAATTGTCCGTTCTGAACCGCATTGAATGAGTGAATTAATTCGTGCGTAGTTGTCGCGGCGGACCTACGCGATAACTATGTTGTTCAGTCTTATCTCCGTACCAAAAGCATCATAGGCGGCAAGCTTTCTTGGGCCGTGCATGGTTTGTGCATGGTTTGTCAATCAGCGTGCAAAACTATCCAGGGTTGAGTTGGAAAACAGCATTGAAAAGTATCCACTCTGAGATGATAAATTACTGGCATTTTGCCAGGGAACTCTGGAGTGATAGAGATGGATATAATTGCCGAAATCAGAAGGCGACATTTTGTCAGCAAGGAAGGTATCAGTTCGATAGCGCGATCGTTAAAGTTATCGCGTATCAGAGTCAGAAGCATTTAAAGACGGAAGCTGAGCCGACATATCAGCGTCAGATTCAACTCTCACCAAAGTTTGGCAAATACAAGGAATTATTAGAGAATTGGCTTAAAGCTGAGGCACAATTACCCAGGAATCAGCACCGTACAGCGAAACGGCTATATGATGGCCTGGTTGCCGAGGGTTATACGGGTGCTTACGACAGTGTTCAGCACTTTGTAAAGTAGTGGAAAGTAAGAAACAAGGATGCAGTAAGGCGTTGTCCCTTTGGCGTTTAAACCTGGCGAAGTCTGTCAATTTGACTGGAGTCAGGAAGTTGTTGATCTGGGTAGACCTGGAACAACTCGCCAAAGTGGAGCATTTGTGTTCTTTGGTGGCGTACCGCTGCAGATGGTTTATGACAATCCCAAGACGATTGTTGATACGGTTTTGACCGGCAAAGAGAGGAAATTCAACCGGCGGTTTATGGCATTGGCAAACCATTATCTATTTGAACCCGTTGCCTGCACACCGGCAGCCGGGTGGGGGAAAGGTCAGATAGAGAATTAGGTGAGTAACGTCAGAGAATGGCTATTCACACCAAGCGTCAAGTTAAAACCCTGGATGACTTAAACCGCTGACTGGCGCAGCGTTGTCATGAGCTGTCAAACAGGAAGCATCCAGATTTTGCACACACTATAGCGAAATGTTTTCAGCAGGAGCGAATGTTATTGCGGCAAATCACAACGCCATTTGCCGGTTATGTTGAGCATCTGCTGAAAGTCTCCAGAAAATGCCTGGTGCGTATTGATCGGAATCAGTACAGTGTACCGATCCAATGGTCTGGGAAAGTGGTTTCGGTCAGAATATTTGTCGATCATCTTGATATTGTGGCGGAGGGCAAAACGATTGCGACACATCAACGCAGTTTCCTGCGCAATCAGTTGATCTGTGATCCATGGCATTATCTGCCCTTACTGGAGAAGAAGCCCGGCGCCATTCGTCACGGCGCGCCATTCCAGGAATGGGAACTGCCCGAGGCGATCCGGCGCGTGCGGGAGAAACTGCGTCAGCAGGATAAAAATGAGCGTGCTTTTGTTGATCTATTATTTGTAAAGAACGAGATTTAATCTGACATTTCTGTTTAAATTTACTTTTGAAAGGAAGTCAGATGAATATTGAAACTGGACATAAAATCATTAAGAATAAGATTGGTTTGTTAAAATTGTCAGAGACATTAGGTAACGTATCGCAGGCCTGCAAAGTGATGGGTTTTAGTCGCGACAGTTTTTATCGATTTAAAGAACTGTATGAGCAAGGAGGCGAGGCTGCTCTACAGGAAATCAGTCGCAAGAAGCCGATTTTAGCGAACCGGGTTGACCCACAGGTTGAAGCAGCGGTTATCCGGCATGCGATTGAGCAGCCTGCGTATGGTCAGCATCGAGTCGCTAATGAATGATGTAAACAGGGGATTGTCGTTTCATCTGGAGGAGTACGGTCGATCTGGCTACGCCATGATTTGGAGACATTTGCCAAGCGCCTGAAAGCGTTATCAGCCAAGGTAGCTCAAGATGGTTTGATTCTCACAGAAGATCAATTGCGTGCACTCGAAAAAGCTCGTGAGGAAAAACAAGCACACGGCGAAATCGAGACCGAACATCCTGGCTACTTGGGCAGTCAAGATACTTACTACGTAGGGAATATTAAAGGAGTGGGACGGATCTACCAACAGACATTTATCGATACTTATTGCAAGGTTGCTCTGGTCAAGCTCTACGATCGCAAGCATGCGATTACTGCTGCCGACATGATTAACGATCGTGTGCTGCCGTTTTATGAGGAACAGGGCATTCCCCTTTTACGCATTCTGACTGATCGAGGTAGCGAATATTGTGGCAATCGTGAGCATCACGACTATGAGCTCTATCTTGACTTGGAGAACATTGAACATACTCGCACCAGAGTCAAATCACCGCAGACCAATGGGATCTGTGAGCGTTTCCATCAGACCCTGCAAAACGAGTTTTATGCGAACGCCTTTCGACGCAAGATTTATCATTGCCTTGAGGAACTACAATCCGATGTCGAT
>WBZN01000158.1_pt1 | contig 92941 bp, 82 predicted proteins | sample 5204281 | NCBI WGS metagenome assembly WBZN01 (sample SAMN12344347, study PRJNA552823) | activated sludge metagenome | biome: Activated sludge suspended growth; feature: Nitrification reactor; material: Wastewater; isolation source: activated sludge from nitrification reactor of wastewater... | reverse complement strand
CAAGAATTGTTGTCCATAGCACAAAGGTAGTCAATTTGTTTACTTAAGCAACTGCTAAAATATAAAATGTCAAAAAGAACCCGATTTTGTCTGACGGGTTGTGTCGTCATAGCCTTGCCACTAACGGGTTGCGGCTAAAAGAAGTGGCGGCTTTGGAACACTAAACTGTCTAAACGCACAATGTTTATTAGTTGCACAACTGTTTATATTCGCACTTCGCCCGCCATTTTTTTTAGGTGCTGTTAGCGGTTCGTTGTTTTCTGTCTATATGGTCATTACTTGTCCACCGATTTTATCAGTCTATTTGATTTTTTAAAACTTTTAAGAAACAAAATTAAACTAATTAATGTCAATATTGAAGCAATTAAAAAAGGAATTCCTGGAAAATAAATCTCGGATTGTTTTCCCGTAAAGTAAGAAAAACTGCTTGTCATTAACGGTGGTGCAATCAGAGTTGTCAAGCCCATTAAACTGCCTAAAGCACCTTGAAGTTCACCTTGTTCGTTGTCGGGCATTGCAGAAGACATAATACTTTGAACGGCTGTGCCTTGAATTCCACCAACTATGAAAAGTAATAAAGCGGTAAAGAGCAACCATTGCCACGGTGTAAAAGCAAACAGAAAAAAGCCCGTCATCATAAGTACAAATCCTAATACTGCCATTCGTTTGTCGCCCAATTTTTTTGCCAAAATACTGACTAACCATAACTGAACGATAATTGATAGAATGCCTATAAATGCTAATGAGTAGCCAACAAGAGAGGTGCTCCACTTAAATTTTTCAATGGTGAAAAATGCCCAAACACTTTCCATACTGTGATTAGCGATGGAAACAAAAATCATTGATAGCACTAAAGTTTTTATCAATGGGAATTTCTGTAAGTGTTTGAGGGAACCAAATGGATTAGCTCTTTTCCTGTCAAATTTCCTGCGGTTATTTGCTTTTAACGATTCCGGGAAAAAGTAATAGCCGAAAATAAAATTGATAAAACTTAAAATAGCAGCAACAATAAAGGGTGTATGAGTTCCGAATTGTCCCAATGTTCCGCCAATTATGGGTCCAATTATAAACCCCAAACCAAAGCCTGCGTTTATAAGTCCGAAATTTTTAGTTCTATTATCGTCTGTGCTAATGTCGGCAACACAAGCAGATGCAACGGAATAGCTTGCTCCTGTTATACCTGCAATTGTCCGCCCAACAAAAAGCCACAAAATACTTGGTGCAAAAGCAAGAAAAATGCAGTCGATGCTAAACCCAAACAATGAGCTTAAAAGTACTGGTCGCCTGCCATATTGGTCGCTTAAATTCCCTAAAACTGGTGCAAAAACAAATTGCATAATTGCATAAGCAAATGAGAGCCAGCCTCCGTATTTGACGGCTGTGCTGATGTCTGAATGAAGTAGATTAATTAGTAGTTGTGGTAGAACTGGAAAAATTAGTCCAAAACCTGCGGTGTCAATTACGACAACTATTAATACAAATATGAGTGTTGATTTATGATTTGATTTCATTTTTATGAAGCGATAAATTATAGCATTACTCTGAAAAGTATAATGCAGTTTGTTAATAATAAATTCAATTAAGAAGAGTATCAACCAGATTTGGTTAAGAAAAAAAGCGTAGAACGCTATGAAAATATTTTTGCCTCATAATGGCACAAATATAAACAAAGTTTAAGACGTCAATGTCGAGTTGCGAAAAATAATTAACAAGACCAACGAAGTGTTAGTTTTTTTGTCGGGCGTTTAATGCTTGTACATTTACAATGACCGCTAACGTAGGGTTGCCGCAGATCCTCGCCTATTTCACAAGTGGTTGTACGAAGGTGATCCTCGCATATTCCACCCCAATTGGATAAAATGCGAAGGTTTTGGCGAGAAAGTTGTCAGGTGAGGTCCAGCGCATCGAGCGGGTTAACAATGCTTTGAAGGTACCGGCTGCTGACATGGGTGTACACTTCCGTGGTTTTACTGGATGCATGGCCGAGTAGCACTTGGATGTACCGCAAGTCGGTGCCTTGTTCCAAGAGGTGGGTGGCGAAACTATGTCGCAATGTATGCATGGTCGCAGGTTTTGCAATGCGCGTCTTGGCCAGTGCTGCTTCGAGTACCTTCTGCAGGCTGCGGGCGCTGTACGCCCCACCGCCTTGCCCGGCAAAGAGGTGGTTCGTTGGGCGGTATTGCTCCATGTAATTACGCAGCAGCTCGGCGGTGCTGCGCCCCAGCAGGGTGGTCCTGTCCTTGTTGCCTTTGGCCTGGCGTACCCGGATCAACCCTTGGTCGAAGAGCAGGTCTTCGGGCCGAAGGGCGATCACCTCACTCACCCGCAGGCCGGCGGAGTAGGCCAAGGCCAACATGGTGCGGTGCTTCAGGTTGTCCGGGGCTTTGAGCACCGCGGCCACTTCGCTTTTGCTAAGTACCAGTGGAAGTTTGGTTTCCTTGCGCGGTCGCTCAATGAAGGTGACCCGCTTCGCGTCGCCCACCACATTCATGTAGTAGTAGCGCACCGCGTTCACTACTTGGTTCAGGTGGCTGTTGCTCACCTTCCGAACGGTTGCCAGGTGGTGCTGGTAAGCCTCAATATCCTCCGTGCGGATGTCGCCCGGGTGCTTGGCCGGGAAGTGCAGGAAAAGGTGCTTGGTGGCATTCAGGTACGCATCGATGGTGCGCGGGCTGTAGCGGGCGATTTCCAGTTTACGCTGCATGGCCGCCAAAGCTTCCTGCTGTTCAGCGTTCGGTGCGGCTTGCGCGGGCCTTGTTTGCTGCGCAGGTGCTTTCTCCGTAGCAGTGGACGCGGGTGTGGGCTTGTTGAACAACGCCGTAGTGTCCACCCAAGCGAGGCCCTTGAAAGCCTGGAAGATGGTGCGCAGGTGCTGGGGCGTGTTTGGCGTGTACCAGCGCTTGTGGGTGCTGCTCCATCGCGCTCCGACTTTTTTCGCTGCCGTGATCAGCACCGTGTCATACGGGAACGCAAGGGCAATGCAGCGCACAGAAGCATGCTCCAAATGCTCCAGCAGGACAGTGGCTTTGCCGGGTTTTTCGTCCATGGTGAAAGGACAAGGTACACTGGAACCCGCATCCTGGCCCAAGCAGGCATGCCATCGGGAAGCAATTGTGTACTGCGCACCGCGCCCCGTCAATGGCTGTCCTTCCGGATCTCCAGGTCCATGCCGCACTTGGCGCAATGCCCGGGCTTGGATGAGGTTTCTTCCGGGTGCATGGGGCATTGGTACACCGTGGTGGAGTAGGGGTACTCCTGCACGCGCTTCTTGGCGGTGAAGCGGTAGCTGAGGCCCACGGTGGTCTGGTGCTGGGAACCCACCTGGGTGTAATGCTCGCTGGTGTTCAGGTACTGGTACACGGGCAGGTCCGCAGCAGCGTAAACGGTAAACTTGCCCATGGTGTAGCTGAGCTGCGGGGTGATGAAGACCTTGCTGTAGCCGGTGGCCTCCGGGAAGTAGTTGGAGGGCCTGCCGAAGAGCAGCACGCTTTCGTTGGTCTGCATCAAGTCCATCCATTCGTAGCGCGCCTGCACGGTGAGCCCCAGGTTCTTAAGGAGGGTCTTGCCGGCAAAGAGCGAGATGCTGGCGTAGTCGCCGAGCTTTTCACCGTTGGGGTTCCAGCCCTTGCGGATGTAGAAGGCGTTGGCGTACACCTTGAACTTCTGCTTGAGGTAACCCCGGTACAGGAAGGCGTAGAAGATGATATCCTGCCCGCCGGAAGAGAGCTGCACCGCCGTGGGCTTGGACACGTAGTACATCTGGCCGGAGAAGGGCTCCACGTTGCCGGTAGAGTCATTGTAGCTGCCCAAGGGGATCTTGTAGCCCAAGCCCAAGGTGGCCTCATGGCGGTGGTTGCCCTTGGTGCGGTCGAAGATGTTGTAGCGCGGAAAGAGGATCAGGTCGCCGATGCCCTTGGAGCGGAAGGTGGTGGCGGGGTTGCCGTTGAGGCCCGTTTCCTCCTTGTAGTGGTAGTAGCCGCCTTCCACAGAGAAGGTGAATTTGTTGGTGAGGCCATAGCCCGCCTTGAAGTACTGGTACGCGCTGCGGAAGCCGTCGAAGGTGCGCAGGGAGCGGTCCGCCTCCTGGTCGTTGCGGTAGAACTTATCGGCACTGACCCATTGCAGGCTGGTGCCCAGCTCCACTTCGCGTTCCCCGAGCACGCCCACGGTGTTGCCGCTGGACATGGAGCTGCCGCTGCCGCCGGCGCAGCATTGCGCACGGACCGCCTGGGGAAGGGCAAGGCCCGCCGCGAGCAGCGCGGCGAGCGGGAGGAAACGGGCTTGTGGCATCAGGTTACTTTTCCTTGATCAGGTTGGTGTAGCGGGTGGTGGTGCCGTCGGAAAGCTTCAGCAGGTACGTGCCTGAGGCAAGCCCGGCCAGGTCGACCGGCACTTCGTGGCCGCCAGCCGGAAGTTTGCCGGTGTAGGCCGTTTCCATGCGCTTGCCGGCGAGGTTGAACAATTCCATGGTGATGTCCGCAGCTGCGGGCAGGGTGAATTTCACCGTTGCCAATGGGCCCGCCGGATTGGGGAACACGGACAAGGCGGAGGCCCCGTTCGCGTGTTCTTCCACACCGGCCACCACCAGCGCCGCGTTGATGGCGTTCTGCAGCCCGGTGGGGTCGATCGCATCGTTGGCGTCGAAGAACACCGTGTGGGCGGTGCCGCCGAGCACCACCACCTTGGGCATGCCGTATGAGCCGTAGTCCGCCATGCTGATCGCGGTGTTGGAGAAACGCACCGTGTTGATGAGGTTATTGGCAGCGGCCCAGCCGTTCAGGGAAGGGCAGGAGGTGTTGCCGTAATCGTCGCAGAGGAACATCTTCACCGTGCCGGGGTGGGTTGCCTCGTAGCTCTGCACCACGTTGTAGGTGGTGAGGCTGCCGCCCACGCAGGTGAGGCAGGGCATCACCCAGCAGATCACCACCACCTTGCCGGAATCCAGCTTGGAGAAAAGGTCGTACGGGTCGCCCTTGCAGTCGTTGCAGGAGAAGTTGGTGGCGGTTTGCGCGGTTCCGAGCAGGGAAGCCAGCGCCATCAATACGGTAAGCACGCCTTTTTTCATCGTTGCACGTTTTCTATGGTCGGTGTTACAGGCCGAATACGGGTACGGCGCCCACATGCAGGACAAAGATGATCGGGACGGGCCGGTCCGCATGACGTTTTCGGCCAGCGAAGTTGGATTCACACTGCGGTCCGGCCGCTGACAATGATCAGCCTACCGCCCGATGATCAGGTACCACCTGCGGTGTTCCGGCCCCATCTGCACGCTGTCTGTGCGCTGCACTTCGTACTTGGGCTTGCCCCGGCGGTTGGTGGCGGTAACGGCCACCTGCACCAGCGGCGGTCCGAAACGCTCGCCCAGGCTGTACATGCCGCCGCGCAGGGTGTCGCCCTTGAGCAGCGTGGCATCCAGGTCTTTGGCGGCGGGGCCCGGACATTTGGGCCGCAACTGCACGCGGCAGTTTTTCCGCGCCACCACGAAGTACTCGTTGTTGAACAAGTGCGGTTCCCGGACCTCCTGCTGTTTGTACTGTTTCGTGGTGACCTGCGGCCCGATGGGCCCTTCGTTGTCCCAGCCCTGTTCGCTATAGCCCGTCTGCACCCCGGCCGTGTCAAAGGTCGTGGTGCTCCGGAACCACTGGATGCCGCCGTCGGGCGCATCGTCCACTTCCGCACGGCTGATGCCGCCGTTGGGGTGGTAGCGGAAGACCACGCTGGCATGGCCTGCGAAGTGGCGCGTCTGCCGTTCGAAGATCACTTGGCCTTGTTTGTTGTAGGCCCAACTGTGGCCCCAGCGGTTGGCCGCATCCATCCACGCCTTGGTACTGGGCTGCCCAGTGGTGAAGAAGTGGAGTATCACTGTGCCGGTATCGGTGGCAAAGGACTTTTCGGTGGCTTGCGCAAATGTGGGCAAGCTGCAAACCAAGGCAAGGAGTGCTTGGGGGGCGCGCATGCCGGGCATTGGCCAAAGATCGGACCAAAAGGGAGGGGGCCATGCTATTCCCCGGGGCAACCGCGTCAAAACTTCAGCAAGTTCGTGCTTCATGGATGCAGCACAGCGGCCAATAACGGCTTCAAAGGCCCATCAACTGCCCACGTTTCAGCGCCATGCAGGATGCTCAAGCATCAATGATCTGGATGCGCCTGCCCCGTGTTACTCCCGCACCGCCATGCGCTCCTCCATGAACGCCCGGATGGTGGTGCCGTTGCCCACGAGCCATACCACGTCGTTGGCTTGGAGCTCCAAGCGGCCTTCGGGGTTCATGATGCGCGTGTCCCCGCGTTCAATGCCCGCCACCATGGCGTGGGCTTGATCGCGCAGGCCGCTGTCGTGGATGCGCAGGCCCACCAGCGGCGACTGCGGGGTGATCCGGAAGCGCTTCATGCGAAGGTCCTCCTTGGCCAATTCGAGCGAGCCGGTGCGCGGAATTTCCAGGGCTTTTTGAAGTTCGCTCAGTTGGCTGTCGGTGCCGATCACCATCAGATTGTCGCCGGGAAACAACCGGTCGTTGCGGCCCGGCGCGGTGATGGTATGGCCGCTGGTGCGCTCGATCATGGCGATGTTCACCCCGTATTTCTCGCGCAGGGCAAGCTCCTGCAGGCTGTGGCCGATCACGCCGGAATCGGTTTTTACACGCACTTGCGAGAGGTGCATGTCCCAGGGGGCGAGGTCCGTGCGCCGCAGGCTGAGCTCGCGCTGGTTGAGATTGCGCAGGAACCGGTCCTCCAAGCGCAGGTAGAAGCGGTGCAGCCGCTGGCGGAAGATCATCACGGCGGCGACCATCAGCACCAGCAACGCCGCCAGGGCCCAGCTCGCGTTGAAGAACACGCTTACCAGCAGTGCCAGCACCACCACGGCCGCAGCCAGCCGCACCAGTTCCATCACCACCAGCGGGCCCCGCAACTGGCGCTTGCTCACCCAGAGCTGCCGGTAGGCGTTGCGGCCAATGCGCCGCAGGGACATGGCCCAGATGAAGGGGAGCACCAGCAGGAAGGTCGCTGCACCGGCCAGGACATGGCCGGACAGGCCCATCAAGCCCTCGCCGAACACCACCGTGAGCGCGGGCCCCACCACGAACACGATGGCCAGGCACAGCACCAGGAATACCACCAGGTTGATGATGTAGGCACGCAGCAATTTGTGCCAAGCACTGGTCTCCTTCACTTGGTCGGCCTGGTGCCCGTACCGTTCCAAGGCATTTTTCCACCGCAAGGGCATGCGCCGCTCGATCAGGTCGGCCATGGGGCCGGCAGCCTTGATCATGTATGGCGTGGTGAAGGTGGTGACGGCGGAAACCGCGACCGCGATCGGGTATAGGAAGCCGCTGGTCACCTCCAGGGTGAGGCCCAAGGTGGCGATGATGAAGGAGAATTCGCCGATCTGCGACAGGCTCATGGCCACGCGCACGGCGCGCTTCAGCGGCAGCCCCGCCATCAGCGCACCGGCAAAGGAGCTCAGCGGTTGGCCCAACACCACCACCGCCGACAGCAGCAGCACCGAGGCCCAATGCTCCACCAGCATGGCCGGGTCCAGCAGCATGCCCACGGAGATGAAGAAGATCGCGCCGAAGAGGTCCTTCACCGGGGCCACCAGGTGCTCGATGCGCTCGGCCTGTACGGTTTCCGCCAGCAGCGCGCCCATGATGAAGGCCCCCAATGCTGCGCTGAATCCCGCGTTCACCGCCAATACCACCATGCCCAAACAGAGGGCCACGGCCACGATCAGCAGCGTTTCATCGTTCATCAGCTTGCGCGTGCGCGCCAGCAGCGTGGGGATCATGAAGATCCCCGCTGCGAACCACAGGATCAGGAAGAACCCCAGTTTCCCCAACTCCCACAGCATGGCCCCGCCGGAGAAGTGGTTGCTGATGGCCAAGCTGCTCAAGAGCACCAGCAGCAGCACCGCCACGATGTCTTCGATCACCAGCACCCCCACCACCACCGAGGCGAAGAGCTGCGTCTTCAGGCCCAGCTCATCCAGTGCCCGTGCTATGATGGTGGTGCTGGACATGGAGATCAGGCCGCCCAGGAACAGGCTGTCCATGGTGGTCCACCCCAGTGCCTGCCCGGTAAAGTAGCCCGCCAGCAGCATGAAGGCCACCGTGGTGAGCGCGGTGATGCCCGATGTGCCGCCCACCTTCACCACTTTCTTGAAGCTGAATTCCAGGCCCAGGGCGAAGAGCAGGAATATCACCCCGAGCTGGGACCAAATATGGATGCTCGCCTCGTCCAGCACGGTGGGCAGCAGGGTGACGTGCGGGCCCACCAGCATGCCCGCCACGATGTAGCCTAGCACCAGCGGCTGCTTCAGCTTTTTGGAAATGAGGGTGGTGGCCGCCGCCACGGAGAGAATCAGGCCCAGGTCGGCGATCAGGTCGGGGAGGTGCTCCATGGTACTTGGGGCCAAGTTATCCCGCACGGCCCTGTTATCCGTTCCGCTTTGCATCTTCGCTGCCTGAACCGTGCATGGCAATGAAGAAACGTCCGATCAAGAAGGTCCTGATCGCCAATCGGGGAGAGATCGCCCTGCGGGTGATGCGCTCGTTGAAGGAAATGGGCATCGCCACCGTGGCCGTGTATTCCGAGGCCGACCGCCATGCGCCCTTCGTGCGTGCGGCCGATGAGGCGGTGTGCATCGGGCCGCCGCCCAGCAAAGAGAGTTATCTGGTGATCGATAAGCTCGTGCAGGTCTGCAGAGAGCTTCAAGTGGATGCCGTTCACCCGGGTTATGGCTTCCTCAGCGAAAATGGCGACTTCGCCAAGGCGCTGGAGCAGGCTGGCGTGATCTTTATCGGGCCTTCGCCGGAGGCCATGCACATCATGGGCGACAAGCTGGCGGCCAAGGAAGCGGTGAAGCAGCATGGTGTGCCCTTGGTACCCGGTACGGAAGGTGCCGTTTCCGACTTGAAGGAAGCGCTGAAGGTGGCCAAGACCATCAGCTTCCCCATCCTCATCAAGGCCGCGGCGGGCGGCGGTGGCAAAGGCATGCGCATCGTGGAGGAGGAGAGCGGCCTGAAGGAAGGCCTGGAGCGCGCCATCAGCGAGGCGGAGAACGCCTTTGGCGACGGCAGCGTGTTCATTGAGAAGTTCGTTAGCGGCCCGCGCCACATCGAGGTGCAGGTGCTGGCCGACATGCATGGCAACACCGTGTACATCTTCGAGCGGGAGTGCAGCATTCAACGGCGCCACCAGAAGGTGATCGAGGAGGCGCCCAGTGCCGTGCTCACCGCGGACCAGCGCCTGCGCATGGGCCAAGCCGCGGTGAACGTGGCCAAAAGCGTGAACTATTTCGGGGCCGGCACCGTGGAGTTTCTCCTCGATGCCAGCGGCGAATTCTATTTCATGGAGATGAACACCCGCCTGCAGGTGGAGCACCCGGTGACCGAGATGATCAGCGGACTGGACCTGGTGAAGGAGCAGGTCAAGGTGGCCCAAGGGGAGAAACTGTCTTTCAAACAGGAGGATCTGAAGATCGACGGGCATGCCATTGAGGTGCGCGTGTATGCCGAAGATCCATCGAACAACTTCCTGCCCGACATCGGTACACTGACCACGTACCGGCCGCCGCAAGGCCCCGGCGTGCGGGTGGACGACGGCTTTGAGGAAGGCATGGCCATCCCCATCCACTACGACCCGATGATCGCCAAGCTGATCGTGCATGGCGCCACCCGTGAGGAGGCCATTGCCCGCATGGAGCGCGCCATCGACGGTTATGCCATCAGCGGCTTGGAGACCACCTTGCCTTTCTGCCGCTTCGTAATGGGCCACCCGGCCTTCCGCTCCGGCAAGTACGATACCCTCTTTGTCCGCGACCATTTCCGGCCGGAATACCTGGAGGGAAATGACCCCGGTGCACAGGAAGCAGCTGCACTGGTAGCTGCGGCCTTGGCCCCCGACCAGAAGCAAACCAATGTGTTGGGGCAGGAGGGGGCGGCGCCTTCATCTTGGTGGTTGCTGCGCCGGTAGGGCGCCCCGGGGTTTCCGTCGAAGGGGCCCAACCCCTTGCATCAAGCACCGTTCCATGGGTAACTTCGTGGTCCCCAAGGGATGAAGCACCTGCCTTTTCCGATCCTGCTGGTTTGTTGCCTGGCCATGGTGCAGGTACAAGCCCAATGGGGTGGTGCGCCTTCCCGTGCGGTGGTGGAGGGAGGGGATACCCTGCTGGTGTATGCGCTGCCCGAGGTGGAGGTGGTTGCCCGCATGTCCGCCAAGGTCCGCAGGCAGGCCAAGCGCACCGACCGGCTCACCCGCTATGTGCAGAAGGTGTACCCCTATGCACAGATCACGGCCAGGTTGCTCGGGGAGTATGAACATGATCTGGCCAACATTGCCAGCGAACGCGACAAGGAATTGTACTTGAAGTTGGCCGAGGCCGAGCTCCGTGCGGAGTTTGAGGGCGATCTGAAGGAGATGACCGTGACACAGGGCCACATCCTGGTGAAACTGATCGATCGCGAAACGGGCCATACCGGCTATGAACTTGTCCAGCAGCTCAGGGGGTCTTTCCAAGCATGGATGTGGCAAGGCATCGCAAAACTTTTCGGCCAGGACCTCAAGGGTGAGTATGATCCCACCGGGGATGACCAACTGGTGGAATCCGTGGTACGCCGCATTGAAAACGGTGAACTGGCTTCCATACCGCGCATGCCCCGGACGGACAAGGCCATGGCCAGGTTGGAAAAGCGCAAGGCCCGCTTGCAGCGCCGATATGGTGTTTCTACACCGGTGGTGCTCACCAATTAATACCATTTACGCATTCACGGTCGGCCAGGAGATGCGCCGCGATCTTTTCGGAGGACGGTACGCGGAACAGGTTGCGTAGCGGGGCCTACGGAACCTGATCTGCGGAGAAATCATCCGGAAAGAGGGCAAGTAGATCGGCCGATATTGAATGCGTAGAGGGTATAAGCAGTGCAGCGGCCTGCGCACTCCTCCGCGGCCGCCCGCCCTGCAGCATGGCGCGGATGCCGGCCGCATCCAGTACAGCCCGCCTTCCTTATTGCTTCATGAACCGGGCTGTCCGGGCCGTTTCACCATCCATGACCACAAGCAAGTAGGCGCCGCGTTGCAACTGGCGGATATCCACCGCAAGTTCATGCAGTGAACTCTCCCAAACCTTCCGGCCAAGTCCGTCCACGATCCAGACGGCCTGCCCGGTGGCAGCCAAGCCCGCCAACGTGATGGCCTCGGCCGCCGGATTGGGTGCGATGCTCAACGCCGCTCCGGTCCTTTGGCCGAGGCCGGTGGTGATCTCCGGCGTGCTGGTGGAAAAATACAACGGTGCATAGGACCAGGGGCTCCAATTCACCCCATCGAAGAACCGGTGATCATAGGTGTACAGCGTTTCCGGTTGCAAGCCGGTAAGGCGCCGCATGCCGGTGGTGTCTGCCGCCATGGTCCACGGGTCGCTGGGCGCACCAAAGGGTTTGTAACGCAACTGCATGGCCACTTGGGCACTGGATCGGGACCAGTAGATCCTTTCCGTAGTGGCGTTCTCTGCGCGGTCGGCCAGGATGCTCCCTTCCAGATAGAGGCCTGCCGGGATCTGCTCCGGGTCGTAAGTGAACAGCGGGCTCCAGTCCGACCAGGTGCCTTCGCAGTCCACCTGTACATCGAACTCCCATGCCTGATCGGCATCCACGTCCAGTTCCGCGTACCCGGTGTTCGTCGCGGTAGTTTCCCATTGCGATGCACCGGGCTGCCTATAGCGGATCTGCCTGGCGCCGTAGTCCGCAGTTCTGTCAAACACCACATGCAATCCCGAGCCCTTCACCGGTATGCCCATGGCGGCGAGCGGGGGCCTGCAGGCAGTGCTGTTGGGGGTATGGCTGAACAAGGGCACATCCGTGTTGTATGCCGACCGGGCTTGGGTGAACAGCACCTTGCCGTTCACTTGGCCCAACAGGGTGGTAAAAGGTTGATCGGCCGTGGCCTGCCAGTTGTCCGTGAAATGGGTCTCCTGGGTGCGGTGTTCATCGCCGTCCAGGCCATCGGCCCGCCACAGCTCGCAGCCAAAGGCGGTATCCTTTCCGGCGTAGAACATGGTGCTGCCCAGGAACGCGCACTTGCCTTGCCAATTGAAATAATAGCCCGAAGGATAGGCCGTCAGTTCCACGTTATCCGTGACGGGATCAAAAGCCCACCAGCGGGTTGCTGCATAGTTGTTCATCAGCACCTTTCCGCCCACAATGGGGAACAGGCATGCTGCATCCACTCCGTCGGGCAGATCGGAAACGCGCACCGTAGAGGCATCGGTGCCCGTGGTGCGCCATAACTGGAACCCGTTCACCCCGTCGGTGGCACGGAAGTAGAGCGTATCCCCTAGATTGGTCTTGGCCACGTTGGCATAGGCGTTCAGGGTGCCATTCCCGCTGCCGGGATTGATGTCCTTGACCAGCACGGTGCCGGTCTGGGTGCCGTCCGTGCGCCAGAGCTCCCATCCGGTATCTGTGGAAGCATCGAAGTAGAGAACATCGCCGGCTGCATGGAAATTGATCGGCAGCGATGCCCCGATCATGCCATTGAGGTCGCGCACCCGTTCGGTGGTGTTGAAGGTGCCGTTGCTTTTCCAGAGCTCCTGGCCGGTATTGTCCACATCGCCGGAAAAGTACAGGGTGCCCATGTGGCCGTACAAGTTGGTGGCCACCGTGAAGGTGCGCACCAGTTGGGTGCCTGAGGCAGTGCCATTGCTGCGCCAGAGCTCGCTGCCCGAATAGGCTGTGAAGAAGAGCATGCCGTTCACCTGGGCAAAGGCACCGGGGTTGCTGCCGTAGAACCCGTTCTGAATGTCCTTCACCTGCACGGTGCCCGCTTCCGTGCCGTCCGTTTTCCACAGTTCATTGCCGCTGGCACCGTCGTCGGCGCGGAAGTACAGCATGTCGCCTACGGCAAGGGCCACGAGGTTGAAGATGTCGGAAACCCCGCTGCCGATGCCGGGCTTGATGTCCTTTACCAAGTGCGTGCCGGCACTGGTGCCGTCGGTGGCCCAAAGCTCGCGCCCATGCACCGGGTCGTAGGCGGAGAAATAGAGCTTGCCGCCCATGGCCACCGCAGGTGATGGCCCGCCTGCTGCATCCCTGGGGAAGGATGCGATCTGTATGCTCTGCCCGAACAGTTGGCAGGTGGCCAATGCCCAGCAGAGCATTGGAAAGACACGCGTGGTGCGGTGTTGCATGCGGAGAGGGGAAAGTGCCAAGGTAATCACGGCTCCATGGCCGGGCACGATCCCTGGATCGGCGGCAAGGGGCCGATGGCGATCTGTTCCAAAGTACCCCGGTCCGGCGGTACGGGGCAACCTGCTGCACCTGGGCCGGAGTTGCAGTTAGATCCTGGGCTGCCAGCTCGGTAGCTTGGGGTCAGGGACAGGCAACTTCCGGCACCAAGGCCCCGAATACCGCGTTGCTCCTGTCCTTGAACACGCGGATGCTATCGCCGATCAATTCCCCCGTGCCGATCCGCAGGCCGTTCGGTTCCAATCGGAAGAGCACTTCCACCCGGCCTGTTGTTCCTCCTGCATGGTACGTGAATAGAGCGGTGATCAGGTCTCCTTCCCGATGCCCTTGGAACGTGCCCGACAGGCGGTCTTTCTGGCCGGGAGTAAACTCGTAGATGCCGTTCACCAGGTCGCCCAAGAGGTTGATGCGCACCACAAGTGAGTCCGCAGTGGCCGTGATCGTGTCCCCACCTGCTACGCTGGGCGCGGCTTTTGCGACCTGCAGAAAGCAGCGGGTTACGTTCTCCGGCGGGTCTGCGCCGGCCCCGGTTTTTTCCGACGGTGGTGAGCTGGAACGGCCGCAGGCGGAATACCATAGGCCGGCCACCACCAGTGCCGCCATCAAGCGGTTCATGCCTGCATGGAGAAAGCGGGTGCCACCTTGAGCTCCTTGCTGCCGGTGGTGTAGCTGTAGAAACCTTCACCGCTCTTCACCCCCAGCTTTCCGGCGGTGACCATCTGCACCAGCAAGGGGCACGGTGCGTACTTGGGCTGCAGGAAACCTTCGTGCATCACGCGCAAGATCGCCAGGCAAGTGTCCAACCCGATGAAATCGGCCAGTTGCAGCGGCCCCATGGGGTGGGCCATGCCCAGCTTCATCACGGTATCGATCTCTTCCACGCCGCCTACGCCTTGGAACAGGGTTTCGATGGCCTCATTGATCATGGGCATCAGGATGCGGTTGGCCACGAAACCCGGCAGGTCGTTCACTTCCACGGGCACCTTGCCGATGGCGCGGCCAAGTTCCATCACTTCTGCGGTCACGGCATCCGAGGTGTCGTAGCCGCGGATCACCTCCACCAGCTTCATTACCGGCACCGGGTTCATGAAGTGCATGCCGATCACCTGGGAAGGGCGCTTGGTGGCGGCGGCGATCCGCGTAATGCTGATGCTGCTGGTGTTGGTGGCCAGGATGCAGCCGGCAGGGGCCGAGGAGTCGATGTCCTTGAAGATCTTCAGTTTGAGGTCCACGTTTTCCGTGGCGGCCTCCACCACCAATTCGGCCTCTTGCACGCCGGTTGCCGTGCTGGTGCTGGTGGTGATCCGTGCCAAGGTTGCCGCCTTGTCCGTTTCGTTCATGTTGCCCTTGGCCACTTGGCGGTCCAGGTTTTTGGCAATGGTGGCCAGGGCCTTGTCCAAGCTGGCCTGTGCGATGTCGATGAGGGTGACCTGGTGGCCGCCTTGGGCAAATACATGCGCGATGCCGTTGCCCATTTGGCCTGCGCCGATAACCGAAATTTTCATGTGTGGATGCGTTGCGGGGGCAAGGTAGGGCCCGATCAGGTTCGCGTCCTACTTGCCGTCGCCCTTGAAGATGATGAGCACCGTGTAGGCCAGGATCTTCAGGTCCACGCCCAAGCTCATGTTCTCGATGTACAGGATATCGTATTTCAGCCGGCGCACCATTTGGTCCACGCTTTCGGCATAGCCGAATTTCACCTGGCCCCAGCTGGTGATGCCCGGCCGCACTTTGTGCAGGTGGCGGTAATGCGGGGCCACTTTCAGGATCTCGTCGATAAAATACTGCCGCTCGGGCCTTGGCCCCACCAAGCTCATGTCGCCGATGAGTACGTTCCAGAACTGGGGCAGTTCATCCATGCGGGTGCGCCGCAACCAGCGCCCCACGGGCGTGATCCGGGGGTCGGTGGTGCTGCTCAACTGGGGGCCGTTCTCTTCGGCATCCATGTACATGGTGCGGAACTTGCGGATCAGGAAGGGTTTGCCGAATTTGCCGATGCGTTGTTGGCTGAAGATCACCGGGCCCGGGCTGGAGAACTTCACCAGCACGGCGAAGATCAGGAACAAGGGGGAGAGCAGTACCAAGGCCAAGCCACTGCACAGGATGTCGAAGGCGCGCTTGGCGGAGAACTGCCAGGCCGGCATGATCTGGGCGTTCACCTCAATGAGCGGCGCGCCAAAGATGCTGGTCATTTTCACGCTGCCCGCCAGGATGTCGTACATGTCCGGAATGATCTTCACCCGGACCGGGGTGGCATCCAGCTCATTGAGGATCTTGCTGATATGGTCGTGTTCACTGCTCTCCACGGCAATGATGGCTTCTTCCACCCCATGGCGGGGGATCAGGGTGCGCAGCTCATTCCATTTGCCCAGCAGGGGAAGCCCCGTTTCCACCAATTGCCGATCGCACCCGTTCACGCTCACAAACCCTACGAAGCGGTTGCCGGGTGATTTGGGCAGGTTCTCGATCTCCTGGTGGATGGCGATGGCCTTTTCGCTGCCGCCCACCAGCACGGTGTTGAAGCCGATGCGCCGGTCGTGCACCCGTTTCACCGTGCGGCTGGTGAGCAGGAACCGGAAGCCGAAGAGCAGGAAGAAGTTCAGCCCGAAGAGCACCCCGAAGGAGTAGTAGTAGTAGGCCGGTGTGGCAATGACATCATCCAGCAGCAAGGCGAAGAAGATCACGATGGACCCGATGAAGCTGACCAGCAGGGATTGTTCCAGTTCCTTGGTGCGGAAGCGCCGGAGCAGTTCGGTGTAGCCCCCCATGGCCGTGAAGAGCAGCACCCAGAACAACGGGATCGTCACCAAGCCCAACCAGAACTGCCGATCCAGGGCCACCTCCACCGGGTGGTTGAATTTGAGCGGTTCCATGTACAGCTTGCGGAACAGGAAGAACAGTGTCCACGCCGTGCCCGACGCCACCAGGTCGGCGGCGAGGTACAGCGGGATCAAGGTTCTCCGGTTCATGCGCTACTGGCGTACCAGTTTGATGTTGTCCACTTCCACCAGTCCGCTGGTGGCGCCAGCTTCAAGTTCGGCCTTGATGAAAAACCGCTTGTCCAGGGCTCCGGGCACGTTCCAAGGTTCGGCCAGGTCCACATAGATCTTGTTCCAGGGCATGCTGCCGTCCGCCTGCTTGGTGGGCAGGGCATAGACGTAGGCCACTTCGTATTGCGCACCGGCGGCCAAGTAGCGCACGCCCACCAGCAATCGGGTATCGCTGCGGTAGTCCATCTCCAGAAAAGCCGCGCCGCCCGTAGTGGTAAAGGCATCGCCGCTGCTTACGCCCCGGTAGATCGTGTGGTCCGTATCCAGCACGATGCGGCCATATTGCGCACCTTGGTCCACCAGCGTACTGTCCGAGGGCACCAACTGCATGGTGGCCGAGCAGTTGAGCGTGTCGAAGCGCTGGCCGGTATTGAGATCCGCCAACCAATAGTTCAGGTTGGTGAAGTACTGGAACTCGGGTGCAAGGGTGGTGGTCTGCTCCGGCACCAGGTGCACCTGTTGTTGCCATGTGGCATAGAACGGATACTGGATGCGGTTGTCTGTAATGCCGTTGCGCCGCACCCCGGCGACGAGCTTTATGGTGCTGTTCCCATTGGCCACCAGCGGGATCCTGCGGCCCGGTTGCCACACCCCTGCGGGCTGGTCGTTCACATATACCCACAGGTCCGTGATCTTCGAACTGGCCTCTTGGCCTGCGTCGGCCACCACCACCGGGGGGGCCACCCGTATGTATGCAGGAATGGCGCCTTCCTTCTTACAGGCGGCGAGCAAGCAGCAGCAAAGGCCTACCAGTGGCAGGGCGCGGGTCATGGTGTTCCTGTGCGGGTAACGCATGTGGCGGGGCGATCAGTATGGGGGGTCAGGCCGGTCGCAGCTCCATGGCGGCCAGCACGCGGTGGGCCAGTTCCAATGCGGCAAGGCCGTCCTGGGCCGGTACTTCCGGTTGGCGATTTTGGTGGATGGCTGTTGCGAATGCGCGCAATTCTTCACGGATCGCGTTGGTGGCCGGTATTTCGGGCTTGTCAAATGTGATCTCCCGGTGGCCTTTCCCCGGTCCCAGGTCCATGGTCACGGCGAAGGGGTCCGGGGTTTGTACCGTTCGCATGCGCATGATCTCGGTTTCCTTCTTCAGCATGTCCACAGCGATGTAGGCATCCTTCTGGAAGAACCGGCTCTTCCGCATTTTTTTCAAGCTGATCCGGCTGGCCGTGAGGTTGGCCACGCAGCCGTTGGTGAAGGTGATGCGGGCGTTGGCGATATCGGGGGTGTCGCTCACCACGGCCACACCGCTGGCATGCACTTCCAGCACGGGCGTCCCCACTACATGGAGGATGATGTCCAGGTCGTGGATCATCAAGTCCAGCACCACGCTCACGTCCGTGCCGCGCGGATTGAATTCCGCCAGCCGGTGCGTTTCGATGAACATGGGCCCGTTCAGGTCGCCTTGCGCGGCCAGAAAGGCGGGGTTGAAGCGTTCCACATGGCCGATCTGCACCTTCAAACCGGTACGTTGCGCATGGGCAGCCAGTTGACGCGCTTCTTCCAAGGTGTTGGCAATGGGCTTTTCAATGAACACATGGCGCCCGGCATCCATGGCCTGCATCGCACAGGCGTGATGGGCCAAGGTGGGGGTTACCACGTCCACCGCATCACACGCCGCGATCAGCTCGTCGATGCTGTTATGCCGGGCAACACCGAACTCCAAGCCGACCTGCTCCGCCTTTTCGGGATGCGGGTCATACAAACCGATGATCTCGAAGTCGGGGATCTCGCGGAGCTGCTGCACATGGATCCGGCCCAAGTGGCCGGCGCCCAGCACGCCAATTCGTAGGGGGGTGTCCATTTGAGGGCGGCAAAAGTAGACGATGCCATCATCTTGCACGGTTCGGGTTGCGGGCCTTTTCTCCCAGTGCCCGTTCAGCATGGCGGCGGTGCCGCCCACCTGTGGCCTAGTTTTACCGCCCCTATGAAACCGGACGATTTTCGCCACCAGGGGCTGCGTCGCAAATTGGTGGATGACCTGCGTGCCAAAGGCATTGCGGATGGCAGAGTGCTGGCGGCCATCGGCAAGGTGCCCCGCCACCAATTCATTGACGATACGGCCTTTGAGCGGTTCGCTTATGTGGACCAGGCCTTCCCCATAGGCTGCGGGCAAACCATATCGCAGCCCTATACGGTGGCCGTGCAATCAGAGCTGCTGCAGGTAAAACCAGGTGAAAAGGTGCTGGAGATCGGGACCGGGTGCGGTTACCAGACCGCCGTATTGTGCGAGTTGGGCGCCAAGGTGCACAGCATTGAACGCCACAAACCCTTGTACCTGTCCACCAAAGCGCGCCTTGCCGCAATGGGCTATCGGGCCTACCTGCAGCACGGCGACGGGTACAAGGGCATGCCGCTGCATGCCCCCTTCGACAAGATCATTGTTACCTGCGGAGCACCGGAAGTGCCGCAGGCCTTGGTGGAGCAGTTGCGCATGGGCGGCATCCTGGTGATCCCCGTGGGAGGCGAAGGCGGACAAGCCATGTTGAGCGTGGTGCGTGAGGCGGGCGGAGCACGCAGCACTCGGCACGGCAACTTCAGTTTTGTGCCCATGGTGGAAAACAAATCCAACGGGTGAAACCGGGTATTCGTCGAAGTGCTACTTTCGCCCCCGCAATCCTTCAAGGGAGCTCGGACCGGATGGCACACATGAACAGACGAACACGCACTATCAACAATTTTTAGTTGAAATGTGTTCGGATCGTTTATAAGTTTGCACCCGCAAAAGGATAGATTTGACTGACCAAACGGGATCAACCACAAACCAAAGAACACAAAACCAAAAAGTCATGAAGAAGACTGTACTGTTCACCGCAGCGCTCTTCGCCGTAACGGCGGCCAGCGCCCAAACAGGTGAGATCACCAGCAACCGTGGAGAGAACTGGCTGTCCCAGGACGGTGACTGGGCGCTCACCTTCGATGCCGCTCCGCTCTTGAACTACGCCGGCAACCTGTTCAACAACGGGAACAACGCGGGCGTAATGTCCATGAACAACCTGATCAGCAGCCGTGGCTACCAGTACATGGGTGGTGGCAACTTGGGCGTGGGCGGTGTGGTGATCGGTGGCAAGAAGCTCATCGATGCCAACACGGCCTACCGCGGCCAAGTGCGCCTCGGCTTCGGCAGCCACAAGGAGACCAACCTGGTTGCGGCCATTCCCGCTACCAACCCGGCCACCTTCGTTGACGACGTGACCAAGTACAACTTCATGGGCATCGACTTGGGCGTGGGCCTGGAGAAGCGCGTGGGCAGCACCCGTGTGGTGGGTGTGTACGGTGCCATGTTCGACATCGGCTTCGGCAGCGCCAAGAAGACCATGGAATACGGCAACGCCATCGACGCCAACAACCCGGTTACCCGCAACACCGAGGAGAAGATGGGTTCCACCATGGGCCTCGGCCTGCGTGCCTTCGCCGGCATTGAGTGGTTCTGCGCTCCCAAAGTGTCCCTGAGCGGTGAGTACTCCTGGGGCATCACCATGAGCAGCATGGGCCACGGCAGCACCACCACCGAAAGCTGGACCGGCACCGCCGTTGAAACCACCACGGTTGACGGTGGCACCAAGACGAACGACTTCGGTATCGACACGGGCGTGAGCGGCGCCAGCATCGGCGTGAACTTCTACTTCCAATAAGCGAAACCTCGCTTTGGTCCTGAAAGCCCCCGGAAACGGGGGCTTTCTCGTTGGTGGCCGCAGGGGCGCACCTTCTGGAACGAATGGGTGCCCCCCCTGCAGAGCAGATAACTTCGCGCCATGCTGCCCTTACTTTCAGCTCCGCAGGTCCGGTTGGCAGATGGGCATACCATCGCCCACGAACCCATCGCCTCCATTGACCTGATGGAACGTGCGGCGCGCAACTGCACGCACCGCCTGCAGGAGACTTTGGGCGTGGAGCGCCCAGTGGTAGTCTTGGCGGGCATGGGCAATAACGGCGGGGACGGCTTGGCCATGGCCCGCATGCTGCACTTGGCCGGGCAGCACGTGCAGGTGTTGGTTCCACGCTACAAACAGCAGGGCAGTCCGGATTTCGAAGTCAACCTCGCCAGGGCAGAAGCGTCCAAGGTTCACATCGCATGTATTGCAGAAGGGTCCACGCTTCCTGAATTCGACAGTAGGGCACTGGTGGTCGATGCCCTGTTTGGCACCGGGCTTCAGAAGCCGCTGGCCGGCTGGTTGAAGACGTTGGTGATGCAGGTCAATGCCTTGCCTAACGAGGTGTTGGCCATTGACCTTCCTTCCGGCTTGTTCGCGGACGACAATTCAGCCAACGACCCGGAGGCCATCGTGAAGGCGGATCGCACCTTCACCTTGGAATTGCCCAAGCTGGCACTCCTGTTGCCCGATCAGGCCGGCTACTGCGGCAAGTGGGAAGTGGTTCCGATCGGGTTGGACAAGGCGTTTGTCGCTTCCTTGAACGCACGGTTGGCCGTGTTGGAAATTTCGGATGTCTCCGCCTTGATGCCCGACCGTGGCCGTACGGCACACAAAGGCGATTTTGGCCACGCCTGGCTGCTGGCTGGCGGGCCTGGTAAAATGGGCGCGGCCATCATGGCGGCCCGGGCCTGTTTGCGCACCGGTTGCGGGCTGCTTACCGTGCATGTACCTGCCGGGCAAGCCATGGTGATGAACGCAGTGGTGCCCGAGGCCATGGCATCAATGGACGCGGAGATCTGCTTGTCCGGCTTCCCTAAGATCAAGAAGGCCGCTGCGATCGGCGTGGGCCCGGGCATCGGAACAGCCGATGAAACGGTGCGGTTGCTGAAGCTCCTGGTCCAAGAAGCTCCGGCACCTCTGGTGCTGGACGCGGATGCGCTGAATATCCTCTCGGAGAACAAGACTTGGTTGGCGTTTTTGCCGCCAGCTACCATCCTCACCCCGCACCCCGGCGAACTTGAACGCTTGACGGGTATAGCGGGGAGCAGCCACGACCGGTTGATGCAGGCCAAGGAACTCGCCGTGAAACACCGGTCTGTGGTGGTGCTGAAGGGAGCCAACTCAGCGGTCTGCTCCCCGGACGGCCGCATCTTTTTCAATTCCACCGGCAATGCAGGCATGGCCAAAGGCGGCAGCGGTGATGTGCTCACTGGCATCATCACCGGTTTGCGGGCCCAAGGGCTGGATGCACTCCCGGCCGCATTGCTGGGCGTTTACGCCCATGGACTGGCCGGTGATCTGGCTGCAAAGAAACTGGGCATGGACGGCATGCTGCCATCGGACCTGATCGCACACCTGCCGCAGGCATGGATGCAATTGCGTGCATGGGGCAACTGAGACGGGAAGGCTATAACAATCCGTCCACCGGCCCCTTTCCTTCCCGGATCACCGTAGGGGGAGCGGTGGTGAGGTCGATCACCGTGGATCCTTCCAAGCCGCCCGTGCCGCCATCGATCACCAGGTCCACCTGATGCCCCACGCGGTCGTGGATCCGTTCGGGATCCGTGGTGTACTCGAGCAGCTCGTCGGCATCGTGCACGCTGGTCACCACCAAGGCATGGCCCAATTCCTCCACCAAGGCCAAGGGGATCGGGTGGTCCGGCACGCGGATGCCCACGGTGTGCTTGTTGTTTTTGAACAGGCGGGGGATCTCACTGCTGGCCGGCACAATGAACGTGTACGGTCCGGGCAGGGCCCGCTTCATCACGCGGAAACCGGGAGTGTCGATCGCCCGCGCATACAAGCTGAGCTGGCTCAGGTCCTTGCAGATCAGCGAGAGGTTCATTTTGTGGGCCTTCGTGCCCTTGGCCCGGGCAATGGCCTCCATCGCACGGGCCTGGTGGGCACTGCACGCATACGCGTAAACCGTGTCCGTAGGGCACACCACCACGGCACCTTTGTTCAACCGCTGCACCACGTCCCGGATCTTTCGCGGTTCCGGGTTCTTGGGGTGGATGGGCAGCAGCATCTTACTTGCTCGCTACCTGCTGTTGCGCTGCTTTCTTGTGGTCTGCCAGGAATTTCTCCAATCCGATGGCCGTGAGCGGATGGTCGAACAATGCCACGATCGCGCTCAAAGGACAGGTGGCCACATCCGCACCGATCTCCGCACATTGGATGATGTGCATGGGGTGCCGAACGCTGGCCGCCAAGATCTGCGTGTTGTAGCCGTAATTATCGTAGATCGTGCGGATCTGTTCGATGAGCTGCACCCCATCGGTGCTTACATCGTCCAACCGGCCGATGAAGGGCGAAACATAGGTGGCACCGGCCTTGGCAGCAAGCAGGGCCTGCCCCGCGCTGAACACCAGCGTGCAATTGGTTTTTATTCCCTTGTCGGCGAAGTACTTGATGGCCTTCACTCCGTTGCGGGTCATGGGCAGCTTCACGGTAATGTTCGGGTGCAGGGCCGCCAAGTCCTCGCCTTCGCGCACCATGGCGTCGTACTCAGTGGCGATCACCTCCGCGCTTACGTCCCCGTCCACAATGTTGCAGATGTCCACATAGTGTTTCATCACCCGGTCCGTGCCGGTGATTCCTTCCTTGGCCATCAAGGAGGGGTTGGTGGTAACGCCGTCCAGTATGCCGAGGTCTTGGGCTTCCTTGATCTGGGCGAGGCTGGCGGTGTCGATGAAGAATTTCATGCTAGCAGTGCCCGGCGAATAATTTCCTCCGGGCGCTGCAAAGGTACGGTCTGCCGCGTGCAAGGCATTTTCAAGCGCCCTTGCATACTGGCTTTTCGGGGACAGTTTCCGGCCTACTGTTTCACCCAACGCATGGTTGCCGGGACCTTGGTGCCGGTGATGCGGATGGTATAGAACCCGTCTGCAAGGCCGGAAAGGGGCAAGGCGACCTTGTTGGAAGCTGGAAGTTGGGCGGTGTAGGCCGACCGGCCTTGTGCGTCAAACACCTGCACATCCACGTATCCAGGGTATTCCGGCGCCAGCAACAATACCGGCGCTGCCGAAGGATTCTGTTCCAACCGGGCCAAGTTGGATCTTCCCGAAAGCGCGGCCATGCCGGTGCTGATATCCAAGCCGGTGATGTTCTGGGCATAGATGCCTTCGGGGTTGCGGTCATCCTTCCATACGGCAACCACTTGGCCATCCTCCTCTTCGGTGAGTTGCAGGTCATCTTTGTTGCTGTTCGCGGTGCAGAGGTCCATTTGTGCCGGTAGCCACACCGTGGCCCCGCTCAGGTCCACACGGGTAGCTGCGATATGTACTTGGCCGAATGCCCCGGCCTGGTGTGCGATCACCGCGCCGTCGCTGGTGGCGGCAACGTCCCAAGGTTGTACATATTGGGAGCTGACGGGGATCACCGGCACTGCGGCATTTCCCAATTGCCGCACGCCGGCCGTGTCCAAGCGCTGCACCGCCACACCGGATTGACCTTGGCTTCCGTCGGTCACCTGCATGGGCACCATCAAGCCATCCAGGGATTCGTTGTCCATCAGCACCAAACCCTTTCCTGCTGTGAATTTCTGGGTGGTAGCACTGTTGTCCAGCCGGGTGCCTTCAGCAGACCAAAGCGTACCGTTGGCACGCACGCGTTGCACATAAACGTCGGTAAAGCTGGCATTGTCGGGATTGCCGGTGTTGAAGGCCAAGTAGAACCCATCTTCCCCATCCGGTACGGGTTGCGGGAAGTAAAAGAAGGAAATGGGCTTGGAGGAAACTTGGACCGCGTTGGGCCAGAGCGCCGTTCCGCTGGCGTCATAGCGCTGGGCGTACATGGTGCCGGGCGGTAGCCCGAAGCTTCCGTTGTTCACCACGTACTGCAGTATGAATCCTCCGTCATCAGTGGCGATCAGCTTCGGCCTGCCCACCTTGGTGGCGGTGGAGATCTCGATCGGCACAGGCAAAAGCGGGGTGCCCGATGGGTCCAGCAGCTGTACCGCGGCCCTTCCGGGTGAGTGGTTGGTGTTCCAGGCTATGGCGGTGTTGCCATTGTCCAGCGCCGCTGCCACCGGGGCCAACCCGGTGCTTCCGGGTGTTGGCAATTGCACGCCATCGGTTCCCCAGAGGAAGCTGCCGTCGGGACTTATTTTATAGGCTACGATATCCAAGCTGCCGGTGCGTTCATCTTGGAAGGCGACGATGGCATTGTCGGCATCATCGCTCTGCAGGTCGTAACGGAAGAGGGCGCTGTTCTGCGGATGGTTGCTCACCACCAGGCCTGCATCACCCCATAGCCGGTTGCCGTCCACATCCAGGCGCTGCATATGCAGTTCATAAGCCCCGCTGCCGTTCTCGAACCACGAAATGAAGGTGCTTCCGTCCGGGCCATCGGCTGTGAGCGGTGTTGCGGCTTCGCCGGTATTTACGGCACGTACCGTGGTGTTCACTGAAATTTCGCTGGTCCATTGGGCACTGGCGGTAAGGCCTACGGCAACGGCCAGCGTCGTCAAGGGTAAAAGCTGTTTCATCAGGTTGGGTGCATTTGTGGGCCAACGCGGTCACAGGTAAGACATATGTGCATGAGGAAAAGTTCGCCCGGCAGGCTACTTTCATGCACTTGTGCGCACTACTTGTATTCGCGCATCATCAGCCGCTGGAAAAACCTGCCGGGAAGGACCTTCTTGAGCAATACGGCCAGGCGCTGTTTGCCGTGGGCGGCGTAGTACACGGTGCGGGGCTTGGGGCTGGCCATGATGCGTTCCACCAAGTGGCCCACTTCATCGGGGTTGCGGCTGTAGTGCAGGCTGCTGCCCAGTAGTTCCATGGCGCGTTCGTAGCCGGCCTTGTAGGCAGTTCCCACAGTATTGGGGCGTATGCGGCCCGCCCCGATGTTGGTGTTGTATTCACCGGGCTGGAGGCTGGCCACACGGATGCCGAAGGGTTGCACCTCCATGCACAACGTTTCCGTATAGCGCTCCAGTGCGGCCTTGCTGGCACTGTAGAAGCCGCGGTAGGGCAAGCCGAAATTCGCCGCCAAGCTGCTGATGTTGATGATGAGCCCGCTGCCTTGGGCCCGCATGTGCGGCAATACGGCCCGCACCATCCGGTGCGCGCCGATGACGTTGGTGTCGAAGATCGCTGCCGCCTGTTCGGGCAACAGATCTTCCGTGGCGCCCTGTATCCCCAGCCCGGCGTTGTTCACCACCACATCCAAGCGCCCCGCCTGGGCGATCACCTGCTCCACCGCTTTGAACACGGATCCTTCATCTCCCAGGTCCATGGCCACCATATGGTAGCTGGCAACAGGGTGGTCCGCCTTGCGGGAGGTGCCGAACACGGTGTGGCCTTTTGCAGCCAGGCAGGTGCATATGGCCTTGCCAATTCCGCTGGACCCGCCGGTGACCAGCACTACCTGGGGGCTTAAAGGCATGGGCATGGGCAAAAAAAGAGGGGCAAGCTCCTCGTATCGCTCCGCTACAACCGCCTACCCTTGCTGCCTTCCGGCCCTGGGGGGTTCAGCAGGAGCTGGACGTACAAGACTTGCCCCGGCACAAAGGTATCCTTTCCGGCGGATCATGGATCACTGCCGCACAAATCGCCCGATAAAGAGGTCGTTGCCGTGAACAAGGCGAACGGTCCAAATTCCCGGGGCAAGGGCAGCGGCGTCCAAAAGCAATTCATTGCCGACCGGTTTGGCTGAAGCACTCACGGCCCGCCCGGTGGCATCCGTCAATTGCACCATGGTGGATGCGGCCGGCTTGAAAGGCAGCAGCAGATGCACGGTGCCAATGGCCGGGTTGGGCCACAAGTACAAGCGATGGAACCCGTGGCGTACCGGCCCGCGATCCATGCCGGTTGCCAGTTCCTCGGCCGGTTCCACCACCGGCATTCTCGAGGCCAATGGGTGGTTGCCGATGCCCGGGCATTCGAATACGTTGATGATGAGCACCGCACTGAACGAGTTGCCGAACGCGTCGGCTACCGTGTACATGTATGCCCCGGCTGCATCACTGGCCGGGTTGAAGATGCCGCTAACCTGCGGATTGGCCGCGTTGGACCAGATGCCTCCAGGGCAAGGATCGCCTCCGAGCAAGTCGAACATTTCAAAGGGTGGGTCCGCCATGCACACGGTGATGGTGCTGTCGGTGCCGGCGTTGCACGGCGGCGGGCAGTTTTCCACGGCCAGTGTGGTGCCCAGCAGGTCCAGCCCCGCGCAGATGGTCCCCCCTCCTTGCACCAGCAGCTCGTTCAGGTCATATGCCGTGGTTGTTCCCCATTGCACCTGCAGGTCATTCCAGGCGGCCGGGTCATACACAAAGGCATGGATGCGATAGGTGCCCGGCGCGGTCACCTCGAACAGTGGCTCTGGGCCCAGTTCCAACAACAGCAGGCCCGGACCCTGGGAAAGCAGGTAGCCCATGGCGTAACCCGGGGGCACCACCGTGTCACCGTATGAATTGGCGGTCAATACGGCCATGCCTTGTTCCAAGCAGAAGCTTTGACCGCTGCTGAGCATGGTGCCGGCATCCGCTTCGCAGGACGGAGAGCAATCCACGACCTGGAACGATGCGCCGGCCAGGTCGAGGCTCGCACAAATGTCACCGCCACCTTGCAGGAACTGTGCGTTGAGTTCGCCCAGCGTGGTTACACCGAAGCTGATCGCCGCCGGATCGAAGGTGGCCGGTTCATACACCAAGGGGTGGATGCCATAGTGGCCCGAAGCGGTGACTGCCGCTTGACCCAAGGTGTTTTGGTCGATGACCACCTGGTCACTTCCGGAAACCAGTACATAGGTCATGAGATAGCCCTCGGGAACAACGGCATTGCCATCCGGCAGGGCTTGAAGTTCCGCGACGCCTTCCACCAAGCATTCATCCGGCTGGTCCGGGCTTGCCGTGCCCGCATCGGCTTCGCAGGCCGTGCTGCACGCCATTGACCGGATGAACGCTGCGCCGGTGATGTTCATGCTGGCGCAGATGCCCCCGCCACCTTGTAAGAGCAGGGACTCCAGGTCAGCTGCTGTAGTTGTACCGGGGATGATCTCGCCCAGGTCCAAGGTGGTGGGATCGTAGATCAGGTGGACAATGTGCCACTCATCCGCTTCGGTCACGGTGAATGCCGGTGCAGCCGCGATCTGTTCAATGATCAACCCACTGGTGCGGGTGAGCAGGTAGCGTTGTTCAAATCCAGCGGGTACCATGCTGGATCCCACGGGCAATGCGGCCAACGTGGCTTGGCCGTCCACCAAGCACACCGTGTCGGGTGCGGCCTCCATGCCCGATGCGAACGCCGTGCACGGCTCGGTGCATTCCATGGTTTTTGCGGCGGCACCGGTCAGGCTCAAGCTCCCGCATGCCGCACCGCCGCCTTGGGTGATCAGGGCTTGCAGGTCATACGCACTGGAGCTGCCAAGTTCCAGCCATGCCAGGTCCAGAGCGGCGGGGTCGTACACCAAGCGATGGATGCGCCACACGTCCACGCTGTTCACGATGAAAGTGGGTGCTGGACTGATCTGCTCAATGATCAACCCGTTGGTGCGCGATAGCACGTACACGCTGGCATAACCATCGGGTACCACGGCGTCAGCGGAAGGGTTGCCCGAGAGCGGGGCGTTTCCCTGCACCAGGCAATGGGGCCCGAATTCCACGTCCATCGTTCCGGCATACGCACTGCAATTCTCCTGGGCGTTGGCCTGAAAGGGGAGCAGCACCGGCAGCAGGCTGGCCAGCAGGGTGGCAAAACGGGCGATGGCGGAAAGGAGGTTGGTTTTGGCACCCATGGGATGGCAGCACTTGGAAACGGGATGCCAAGCTACTCATTCCAGCAAAATTGGCCGGCTGGTGAACGGCCGGGAGCAATTCCCGTTCGCTCCGTGCAGGGTTGTCGCAGAAATACGGCATGGTACGCAGGCGCGGAGCCTGGGGAACCGGCAACTCGGGCGGAAACCATGCCTGCGGCACCCGGTACCAGTACCTTGGCGTGCCGAAATTTGCAGTGGATACGGCTGCCGCGGGCGTTCGCGCTGCTCAGCAGGCGGGCGCTACTCCTTGGTGAACCGTACGGTACGGATGCCGGTTGTGGTTTCCACTTGCAAGAGGTACAGTCCGCTGGCCAGGGTTGACACATCAACAGTGCCTTGGAAAAGCGAAGGCTGCGCCACCACCTTGCCCGCAAGGTCGGTGATGGACGCCCATTGGCCCTTGATGCCGCCGGGCACCTGCACATGCAGGGTGTTGCTTGCCGGCGAAGGGAACACGCTGATCTCCGCCCCGGGAAGGTGGGTGATGCCGGTGGTGGTGCTGGATTCTCCCTCCACCACGGTCAGGGTGCCGTTGATGGGCGGTGCCGAAATGCTGTCTACAATGCCCGAGGGCCAATGCACTACCACGCTGGTGATCGCGGTATCGGGCCCTAAACCGAAGTGGGCCGTAAGGGAGCTCATGTATCTGAATCCGTCGCCGCTCACCACATCACGCACTTGGATGCCCGAGGGGGTGGTGATCTTGATGCGTGCCCCGATGCCGTTGGCGTTGCTTTCAATGCCCTTGGTGACCACTTTCAGCCAGTTGTTATCGTTGCCGATGTTCAGGTACACGATGTTGTCGTTCTGCACATCCACGAATCCGTCGTTGTTCAGGTCGCCGGTGGGGCCGCTGTAAAAGGGTACCACCATGGGGCTGAAGGTCATGTCCCCGTTGTTCTTCATCAGTGAACCGCCGCCCAGTACATCCACATAGCCGTCGTTGTCGAAATCCCGTGCGATGAACTCGATGCTGGTGCCGTTGTACAGGTCGAAGCCCGAACCGGTGGTGATGTTGGTGAAGGAGCCCAGGTCGTTGCGCAGCAACTTGTGGCCGCCGCCGCTGAATGAACTGGCACCGATCATCACGTCCAGGTCTCCGTCGTTGTCGAAATCGCCCCAAGCGCTGGACCAGCTCTGGTGGAAGTCGGCGATATTGGTGACTTGTGCGGCCACATTGGAGTAAGTGCCGTTACCGTTGTTCTGCCACAGTTCATCGATGCTCTCAGGCATGTTGGCACCGCGGCATTTGGCGATGAACAGGTCGGTCAGACCGTCGTTGTTGTGGTCGATCCAGATGGATCCGTAGTTGCCGCCGTAAGCTTCATTGCCCAGTCCGCCTTGGTTCCAGGTCCATGTGCCATTGCCGTTGTTGATGTAGTACACGTTAGGGGCCACGTCGTGGCAGCTGAACACGTCGAGCAGCCCGTCGTTGTTGATGTCCACCATGTTGGAACGCTGGCAGAAGATGTACTGGGGCTGGTTGATCACGGAGTAGCCGTTGCCGGAGGCGTTGGCCATCATGAAGGACAATCCGCTGCCGGCATACACCAGGTCGTTATATCCGTTGGCATCCAGATCGCCGGCGCAGATGCTCCACGAGGGCATGTTGTTCGCGGTGGCCGTGGTGTATTCCGAAGTGGAAAAACCGCCGCCCGCTACCTGGTAATTGATCAGGATGGAATTCTGGTCCACCGATACGACATCATCCAGGCCGTCGTCGTTCATGTCCACCACGCAATAGCCGTAGCTGTTGGTGGTGATGAACTGCGGCAAGAAACCGGCAACGGGCGTCGGTGGCGGGGTCATCATCACTTGGAAGGTGAACCCCGAGGATGTCCAGTTGTTGTCGAAGGCGATGTAATAGGTCTGCCCGGTTTCGACATTGAAGGTGGCCACGGATAGGTAGCCTTCGCCCGAATCGTCGTCACCGCCATGGCATACCAAGCTGCCGCACGTACCGGTGTAGATATGGACCCGGGTGTCCAGCCCGGCATTCTGCGCCAGGTCCGTGGTAACGGTGATGGACGTGTCCATCACGGCGGTGTATTTGTACCACTCCCCCGCAGTGGCGTTGTTGCCACCGGTGGCACAGACCGGGTTGGGCGTTTCTCCGTTGATCTGGGAAACGTAGTACGGGGCCAGCACCACGGGGACTGCGCTGGCGCAGGTGTTCTGGGCGTGTGCATGCCATGCACAGAGGCTCAGCGGCAGGGCGAGCAGGGTTCTTTTCATCGCAGGCGGGTTTGGGATGTGGTTTCAGGGGCAGGTGTCCGGCATGGCGTTGATCCACGCCTTCACCAGTTCCAATGCGGCTGTATCGCGCACGGTGCGTTCTAGCAAGGGCATGCGCACGGCTTCCTCGGTGGAATTCATGCGGTAGTACAACATGGAGCGGTTCGCGGAGCCGGCGCTAACGATGTGGTCCACACCGGGGGCAAAGGGATCTTGCGGCGGAACACATACGCCCAGATCGACCGGATCGGAGGATTCGTGCCAGGCAAAACGCATGGGCCGGTAGCTGCAAAATCCGCCTTCGTAATGGCAGTGTGAGCAATTCATGTCCAAATAGGCCCGCACCCGCCGTTCCAACGTTTCGTCCGGGTCATCCCAACGGGCCACCGTTTCAATGTTGGCCGGGTATCCGCTTTGCAGATAGCCTTGGGCCGCCCATTTGGCCAATTGGTTCATGGGGCCGTCGGCGTAGGTGAAGGTGCTGTTGAGGTTCTGCGGTTTGGGGCTGATCGGCGTGGGCGTGCTGTGGTCCACGTGGCAGGCCAGGCATTCCCCTTCCGAAGGGACCCGGAACACTTCATCGTGTGGCTGGCCGTTGTCGTCCACCCAGGTCAGGGGAACGTTGTTGCCGGACATGTCCAACACGGCTTCGGTCTGCTCTTGGTTCCACAAGTAGACGGCAAAGATCCAGGTGCCGTTTTTCTTGATCATCAGCCGGGTGTCCAGTACGCGCCGGTCCATGCCTGGAAGCACCCGGTCGTAATAGGGGCTCTTGATCAGCACGGTGCCCTCCGGGAAGTCCAAGGCCTTGTGGTCTGCCACGTAGCTGGCCTTGGCGCCGGGCGGCATCCAAACAAAGCGGAATTTCTTGGCATAGTCCCCGAAAGCCGGGGTGACCGGAGCATAGGGCAGCACGCCTTGCACTGGTTTGAGCTCGGCCATGGGCGCCTCAAAGAAATTGTAGCGGCTGAGGGTGGGGTAGGGCACGGAATCGATGTTGAAGACCACAGGCGATCCGGGTGCGGGCTCCAACGGGCCGTCAGGGGGCACCGGTCCATCCTTTCTACAGGACAGGAAAATGCCGACGACGATACCGATCATGGGCAGAACAGCCCTTTTTCCGATCATGGTTCCTGGATCGAAAGTAATAGAAACCCCGCCGAGGCCGCCAAGTTGACGGTACCAGGGCCGCGCCCGTTGCCCGATGGGGCTCAATGGATCATGCCCGCTTACAGCGGCTGGAGGCCCACAACCCCAGTATGGTCAGGCCGGCTACCACCAGCAATACCTCGAAACCCATCTTGTAGCCGAAGAACAGTTCCTGGGAATACATGCGGAGGAAGTAGGTGATGATGGGCGCTGCCAGGCATACCCACGGCACCCAGCGCTCTTGCGGAACGGCCTGGAAGAGTATACCAAAGGCAAACAGCCCCAGGAGCGGGCCGTAGGTGAAGCCGGCAATGTCGAACAGGGTTTTGATCACCGTGGGGGTGGCCAGCCAGTGGAAATAGAGTATGAAGAGCAGGAACAGCGCGGCCATGGCCAGGTGCACCCCTTGGCGTACACGCTTTTGCATCCGCTCATCCCAGCCCCTGTCCCGGATGCCGATCAGGTCGATGCAGGTGCTGGCGGTGAGCGCGGTAAGGGCGCCGTCCGCACTGGGGAAGAGTGCGCTGATCAGGCCGATGATGAAGAGCAGCCCAAGCCAAGGCGGGAAATGCTGCAAGGCCAGTGCAGGGAATACGTCATCACTGTGGGCGGGCAAGGGCAGGCCGTTGCGTTGGATGTACAAATAGAGCAGCGCGCCCAGCAGCAGGAACAACAGGTTCACTCCCAGCAGGATCACGCTGAACACGCGCATGTTTTTCTTGGAGCCCTCCACGGTGGCCACGCTGAGGTTCTTTTGCATCATCTCCTGGTCCAGCCCGGTCATGGCGATGGTAATGAACATGCCCGCCAGTACCTGTTTGAGCAAGAAGCTGTCACTGCGCCAGTCCAGGTCCAGGATGCGCATGCTCCCATTGGCCTGCAGGCTGGGCAGCCATTCGCCCATGCCGGGGGTACCGGTGATGTAAATGATCGTGCCCACCAAGGCGCCCAACATGAACAGCGTTTGCAGGGTGTCCGTCCATACGATGGTCTTCACCCCGCCCTTCAAGGTGTAGAGCACGATCATGAGCATTACGGCCAGAGCGGTGAGCTCGAAAGGCACGCCCATGGCATCCAACACGAAGACCTGGATCACGTTGAGCACCACGAAGATGCGGATGGTGGCCCCGGCCAAGCGGCTAACGATGAAGAAACCGGCACCGGTGCGGTAACTGTGCATGCCGAAGCGTTGCCGCAAGTAGCCGTAGATGCTGGTGAGGTGCATGCGGTAGTACAAGGGAAGCAGCACACCGGCCACGATCCAATACCCGATCGCGAATCCGAGCACCAGTTGGAAATAGGTCCAGGATTTGGCGGCCACATAGCCCGGCACACTGATGAAGGTGACCCCGCTGAGCGAGGTGCCGATCATGCCGAAGGCCACCACGTACCAGAGGCTTTTGCGGTCGCCGCTGTAGAAACTGTGCTCACCGGCCCCGCGGGAAGTGTACCAGGCGATCGCGAGCAGCACCAAAAAATAGCCGAAGACGATCGTGAGGAGCAGTGTAGGGCTCATGGGAGGAACGGGATGCGGCGCAAGATGGCGAGCTGGCGGCGGGCATGGGCGCAAGGGGCAGGGTAGTTATCAACGGCCCCGAGCGGGAGCAAGGGTACGGGAGCCATGGAAAGCAAGAAGCCGCATGGCCGGACGGGCCATGCGGCTTCGGAGAAATGCCGGTACAGGTCAGCGTGCGATCACCACCCGATGGCCTGGGGCCTCATGCTTCAACTGCAGCCAGTAGATCCCGTTCGGCAGCGCTGCCAGGTCCAGGGTGTTGCCGGTGAGCTGGCCACTGAGCACCGTCCGGCCCATGGCATCCCGCACCACATAGGGGGCATTGGCGCCCAGCGGGGCGGCGACATGCAGGGTTCCGTTGGTCGGGTTGGGGAAAATGCCTGCCGGGGCCCCGGTAGCCGGTTCGATGGTGCCTACCGACATCGGACAGAACAAGCTGCGTCCCCAGGTCACGGCATCGGTGAATACCCCGATGGGGTCGTTCAAGGTGTGCAAGTCGCCAGTATAGCTGTTGAATTGGTAGGCGCCTGCGGGAAAGTTCAACCCTTGGGCGTGCACATCCATGGCACAGGCTCCGCTCATCACCGGATAGTGGCTGGCAATGCTCAGGTTCACCCCCCAGTAGGGGCGCTGTTGGCCGCAGGCCACCATGGGGTCGCCGGTTTGGTGGTAGGTGTATAGCGCCGGGCCTTGGTCGGTGATCCAGGAAGGATCGGTGATCGCCCCCATGAAGCTCACCACCCCCAGGAACGAAGCGTCAAAGCCGTTGATGTTCAAGTCTCCTTCCACATCGCCCAAGTCGGGCCGCGCATAGTTGTTCCCGTTCAGCACCACATCATCAATGGCCCCGCAATAGGTCGGCTTCTGGTCGGTTTCCGTGAGGTAAGCAGCCTCAAGACCGGCAAAGGCCCCGGCGGTGAACCCAACCACAATGATGTTGGTGGTACTGGTGCTGTCCAGCTCATGTCGGCCTTTCAGGTACCGGATGGCGCCCTTGACGTCCTGCATGGCCCGGTAGATGGTACGGCCCACTTCGGCCGAGTCGTATGCCCAAGGCATGGGATGCACGCCATCGGCGTAGAACTGCTGCCGATAGCTCACAGCGGCGGCAGCCCATCCCGAACGGGCCAGTGTTTCGCACATGCCGTACATGTCCTGTCGTTCCCCGTTCTCAAACCAGCCGCCGTGCAGCATTACCACCAAGGGGCGTTCCAACTGGCCATCACCGACCGGCTTGAACAGTTTCAAGCCCAATTCCACGGGTTCACCATTGTAGCCGGTGGCGGTGCCGTACACCGTGTCCGCTTCCGTACGGAAGTCGAATTCAGGGTCTACGAATGAGAGGGAACAATCCTGCGCGGACAATGCCACCGGTATCATGCAGGTGAATGAAACAAAGAGTAGTGTTCTCAGCATGTTCGGTAGGTTGTTTGTTGGATTTCCAAGTATCCTCCGTAAAGTTAGTGGATTCGCCAAGCCAAAGGCAAGACGCTTATTTCAGGGGAAGGTTGCTCGCCGGGTGGCACACTGGCTCCGCCAAGCGCTTGAAACCCTGCGGTGGAACTTGCTGCGACGGAGCAACGGCCGCGATCCAGCTGCTGATAAGGAAATTTTACCAGCTGCCGGAACGGCGTGTATGCCGCTTCTTCGGAACCATTGGGCACCATCCACGAACGCTGGGTGCCGTGGCGTACCTTAGGGCTGGCCCCTAAAGGCTGTTCAATGGACAAAGCAACGATCGTGATCACAGGTGGAGCAGGTGGATTGGGCACCAGTTGCGCACGGGCGCTCCAAGCATACAAGCTCGTTATCACGGACTACGCGCAGGATGCCGTGGACCGTGCCGTAGCCGACCTGCGGGCATCCGGTGCAGATGCGGAAGGGTTTGCCTGCGATATATCGGATGAGCGATCCGTGGCCCGCTTGGTGGAGTTTTCAAAACGGCAGGGACCATTCCGCGGACTGGTGCACACGGCAGGCGTGAGCGGCACAGGCGGCGACCCCCAAAAGGTATTCACCATTGACCTGCTGGCCACGGCACTGCTCTTGGATGCTTTTTATGGCCTTGCCACGCCCGGTTCCGCCGTGGTGCTCTTCTCTTCCATGATGGGTCATGTGGTACCGCCGGATCCCCGCTACGACGGAGCCTTGCGTGATCCCCGAAGGGAAGGAGCCTATGCCGTGATCGAGCCTTTCCTGGCAGGCAGCGCCGACAACATGTACAATTTCGCCAAACGCGGCGTGCTGCTCCTTTGCAAGGACAACGCCATGCGCTTCGGCCGTATGGGGGCGCGTATCGTTTCGGTCTCACCCGGTGTGATCATGACGCCCATGGCCAAAAAGGCGCTGGAGGAACACCCGGAAGTGATGCGCAAAACCTTGGACATGACGCCTGTAGGGCGCTATGGCCTGCCTGGGGATGTGGCCAGTTTGGTAGCCTTCCTGATCAGCGATGGCGCCGGATTCATTACCGGCACGGACATCGTGGTGGATGGCGGGGTGCTCACACAAATGCTGAAATAGTACGGCTGGCCCTGGGGGCAGCGGCCGGTTGGGCAATTCAGTGCAGGTGAAGCATTGCTTTTGGTGGGCAGCGTACCCTGCACCGCGGTTTCTCTTTGAGCGCTCCACCAGCATCAGCAGCATGGTGGCCGCCCATGAGAGCATGCGGTGGAACGAGCAACGCAAGGAATGCAGGGCTGAACGGCAGATCTGTGCGGAGGTTCACAAGCAATGGCCGCGATCAAGCCGGCATTTGGCCGATGGTGCACGGCCGAGCTGCGGCGGGCAAGGCTGCGTAGGTGTAAAACGGGGTCGTGCTTGGCGAGATGTCATGGCCTCCTTTTACCCGTGCCCCCTCATCTTGCGAACGCCGTGAGAGGCCAGGGCAATGCATCTTATTTCAATGCTAAAAGCTTCTCGCCTGTGCGACACCCTTCGGGGTCGGATCCCCGCAGAACCCCAACACCTACGCTGTGTGACACCCTACGGGGTCACAAATTGCGCTTCAATGATCGCCTCAAGAGTGAGGCGAGGAGCTTAGCACTTTCGGGATGCCGGAACCGATCCAATGCTTGACCCCAACGGGGTCATACAGCGTAGTACATTCGGTATTAAGAGCATTTCGACCCCGAATGGTGTCGCACAAAGCCCAATGCTATCAACCTGCTTAGATGTGTTTGCCCTGTGTGAGAGTCCGGTTCATTGCTGCCGCCACAGTAAATTCACCGTCCACATGGCCGGGAAATGAAAGTGGCACTTGAGTTCGGGCTGGACACCTTCGGGGACATCACCGTGGATGCCGGCGGCAACCTATTGCCCCATCACGAGGTATTGCGCAACCTGGTTGCCCAGGCCGAACTGGCGGACAAACTGGGGCTGGATTTTTTCGGGGTGGGCGAACACCACCGGCCGGACTTCGCGGTCTCTGCCCCGGAAGTGGTGTTGGCCTCCATTGCCGCCCGCACCAAACGGATCCGATTGGGCTCGGTGGTCACCGTATTGAGCACGGATGACCCGGTTCGGGTCTTTGAACGGTTTGCCACCTTGGATGCCCTTTCCAACGGCCGCGCAGAGGTGGTGCTGGGCCGCGGCTCCTTCACGGAATCCTTTCCCTTGTTCGGGTTCAGCCTGGCCCAGTATGATCAGCTCTTTGATGAACGCCTGGCCTTGTTCGCTGAGCTGCTCAAAGAACAACCAGTGACCTGGAGCGGAGAAACCCGACCGGCATTGCAGGACCAACGCGTTTTCCCGCCCACGCACAACGGCAAATTGAAAACTTGGGTGGCGGTGGGCGGCACGCCGGAGAGCGTGGTACGTGCGGCACATTATGGCATGCCCCTCATGCTGGCCATCATCGGGGGGGCGCCAGCAGGGTTCGAACCTTTGGTTGAACTGTACAAACGGGCACTTGCCGGGTACCACAGGGAGCCGCTGCCCATCGCTGTGCATTCCCCCGGGCATATTGCCAAGACCGACGATCAGGCACGCGAGGAGCTCTGGCCGCATTACGAAGCCATGCACGCACGCATCGGGGCCGAGCGCGGCTGGCCGCCGATCACCCGGTCGGCATTTGACCAACTGGCCGGACCGGAAGGCGCCCTGTGCGTGGGCGGGCCGGACACCGTGGCCCGCAAGATCGCAAACACGGTGAAAACCTTGGGCCTGGCACGCTTCGATCTCAAGTTCAGTTCCGGCACCCTGCCCCACATGGCCATGATGCGCAGCATTGAGCTCTATGCCACGGAAGTGGTGCCAAGGGTGCGTGAACTGTTGAACTGAAGCGACCGGACCATCCGGCGCCGGCATAGCTTCGCCGCATGCCAAAGCCCGCGCGCTTCCCCAACCTGGACGGGCTGCGTTTCATTGGCGCCGGTTTGGTCATCATTTGGCATGTGCGGAAGGCCACCTACCAATTGGGCCTCGGGCGGAGCAGCGATCATGAGCATTGGGAACTGCTGGGCAATGCCGGCGTGTTGCTCTTCTTCGTCCTCAGCGGATTCTTGATCACGTGGCTCCTGTTGGAAGAAGAACAGCGCATGGGCCGCATCCATGTGCGGCCGTTCCTCATGCGCCGTGTACTGCGCATCTGGCCCTTGTACTTCTTCATGGTCGTGCTTGCCTTGTTCGTCATTCCCTTCATTACGCTGTTGCATACCCCGGGCATGTCCCCGGCGGAGGTACTGGAAGAATGGCCCCGGAAACTGCTGCTGTTCGCTCTGTTCCTGCCCACGCTGGTGCCGGAGCTCACCAACGGCGTGCCCGATGCGGCGCACCTCTGGTCCATTGGCACGGAGGAGTACTTCTATGCGCTGTGGCCCTTGGCGCTCATCCTTTTCCGGCGCATCCGCCCGTTGCTCGTGGTGGGCGTCTACATCGGTTGGACGGCCGCGTATTCCGTGCTGGCCAACGGGCCCGGATCAGGCACGCGGTTCGTGGAGGTGCTGTTCGCTTTCTGGCGCAACTTCAACATCGATGCCATGGCGGCTGGCGCAGGCATGGCCTTGTTGCTGCTCCGCGGCGGCAAGGTGCTGCGCGTGGTTTTGGACCTCCGTGTGTTCATCGCTGCAGCCGTGGTCACCGTGGCCGTGCTCTCGCAGTACGCGTGGATCGCGCTGGTAGGCAACCAGGTGATCATGGTGCTCTTCGCCCTGCTGGTGCTGAACTTGGCCGCAAACCCGCGTGCGGCGTGCCTGCTGGAACAGCCCTGGCTCCGCTACCTCGGCAAGATCTCCTACGGGCTCTACGTGTACCACCCGCCTTTGGTAGTGCTGGTGCTGAGCCTGCTGGCGCGCTTCAAGCCGCTGCCCTTCGCATGGGCGTATCCGTTGGTGTTCCTGCTCACCATGGCCGTGGCGGGGATCTCCTACCGTTTCTTTGAATCGCCGATCCTGAAGCTGCGCACCCGCTACCGGCCCGCTGCGAAACCCCATTGAGCGCGGCCACCCGTACTTTCGCCGCCCATGGCCAACACCCCTTCCATTCCCAAGGGCACCCGCGATTTTTCGCCGGTGGAGATGCTCCGCCGCAAGTACATCTTCGGCACCATTGAAAAGGTTTTTCAGAAGTACGGTTTTCTTCCGCTGGAAACGCCTGCGATGGAAAACCTCAGCACCCTCACCGGCAAGTACGGCGAGGAGGGCGACCGGCTCATCTTCAAGGTGCTCAACAGCGGTGAGGCGTGGAGGAGCGTTTCGCAGGACGTGAAGGACAAGCTGGCCATAGGGGAGGAGGTGCATTCCGGAAAATTGGCCGCCGAACTCTCCGACAAAGCCTTGCGCTACGACCTCACCGTGCCCTTCGCGCGCTACGTGGTGCAGCACCGCAACGAGATCAGTTTTCCGTTCAAACGCTACCAGATCCAACCCGTGTGGCGCGCCGACCGCCCGCAGAAAGGCCGCTACCGCGAGTTTTACCAATGTGATGCCGACATGATCGGCAGCAAGAGCCTGCTGAACGAGGTGGAACTGGTGGAGCTCACCGCCGAAGTGTTCCGCAACCTCAGCCTGGGGGTGGCCATCAAGGTGAACAACCGCAAGGTGCTCAGCGGCATTGCCGAGATCAGTGGCCAACCGGACAAGGTGGTGGACATGGTAACGGCCATTGACAAGTTGGACAAGATCGGCCGCGAAAAAGTGGAGGAGGAGATGCGCACAAAGGGCATCACCAATGAAGCGATAGCACGTATCGCGCCGCTCTTCGAACTGAAAGGCACATGGGCCGAACAACGCCCGCAATTGGAACAGTGGCTGGCTCCTTCAGCGGTGGCACAACAAGGTTTGAAGGACCTATCAACAGTGTTTGAAACAGCGGGAGATCGCTTCGTTCCTCGCGATGACGTTCACGGAAGGGCCACGCTGGAATTCGACCCCACGCTGGCCCGCGGCCTGGACTACTACACCGGTGCCATCTTCGAGGTGAAGGCCAACGAAGGCAGCCTGCAAAGCAGCATCGCCGGGGGTGGCCGCTACGACGACCTCACCGGCATCTTCGGGCTCAAGGACATGAGCGGCGTGGGCATCAGCTTTGGAGCCGACCGCATCTATGACGTGTTGTTGGAACTGAACAAATTCCCGGCGGAACTCGGCGGCAGCACCCGCGTGCTCTTCGCCAACTTCGGCGAGGCGGAAGCCCTGCACAGCCTGAAGCTGCTGCGCCAGGTGCGCGAAGCGGGCATCGCCGCCGAACTCTATCCTGATGCGGTGAAGATGGCCAAGCAGTTCAAGTACGCCGACGACAAGGGCATCCCCTTTGTGGCCATCATTGGTGAAACGGAAATGAAGCAGGGCGTGGTGAACGTGAAAAACATGAAGACCGGCGAACAGCAGGCGGTGAAGGAAGAGGAGCTGCTCGCATTGCTATTGCAATAGGGCAGATAGCTCGTTGCCTGAACAAGCCTACTTACTGAGATGTCCACGCATACCATCACCACCCTCGGCCTGAAGCTCGATGAGCTGGAGGCCATCCTCGCCGAACGCCGCACCATTGCCTTGGGCAAGGATGCCGTACAGGCCATCAAACGCAGCCATGGCTATTTGCGCGACCGCCTGAAGAAGAGCGATGCGCCGATCTACGGCGTGAACACGGGCTTCGGCTCGCTGGCCAACACCAGCGTGCCCAAGGCCAAACTGGCCGAGCTGCAGAAGAACTTGGTGATGAGCCATGCCTGCGGCAGCGGCGAACCGGTGCCGGCGGAGATCGTCCGCGCCATGTTGGTGCTGAAGGTGCAGAACATGGCCTTTGGGCACAGTGCCGTGGCGCCTGCCACGGTGCAGCGCATGATCGACCTGTACAACCGCGATGTGCTGCCCGTGGTGTACGAGCGCGGCTCACTGGGCGCCAGCGGCGACCTGGCCCCGCTTGCCCACCTGGCCCTGCCCTTGATCGGCCTGGGTGAAGTGACGGTGCAAGGCAAGCGCATGAAGAGTGCGCAGGCGTTGAAGAAGTTCGGCTGGGAACCCTTGGAACTGGGCCCCAAGGAAGGCCTGGCTCTGCTGAACGGCACGCAGTTCATGAACGCCTATGCAGCACTGCTCGTGCTGAAGGCTGACCGCCTGGCGAACTTGGCGGATGCCATCGGGGCCATGAGCCTGGAGGCGTATGATGGGCGGCCGGAACCGTTCCACCCCTCGGTGCATGCGGTGCGCCCGCATCCCGGGCAGGCCGTGGTGGCCGCCAACCTGCGCAAGCTGCTTGCCGGCAGCCAGCTGATCACACGGGCCAAGGCCCACGTGCAAGACCCGTACTCCTTCCGCTGCATGCCGCAGGTGCATGGCGCCAGCCGCGATGCCATGGCCTACGTGGAGCGCGTGGTGGGCCGCGAACTGGAGGCCGTTACCGACAACCCCACCGTGTTCGACGACGAGGACCTGGTTGTGAGCGCGGGCAACTTCCACGGACAGCCGCTCGCGCTGGCGCTGGATTTCCTCGCCATCGCCTTGGCGGAATTGGGCAGCATCAGCGAGCGCCGCACCTACAAGCTCATCGGTGGGCAGCGCGGCCTGCCGCCGTACTTGGTAGCGGAGCCGGGCATCAACAGCGGCTTTATGATCCCGCAGTACACCGCCGCTTCCTTGGTGAGCGCCAACAAGCAGCGCTGCATGCCCAACAGCGTGGACACCATCGACAGCAGCAACGGCCAAGAGGATCACGTGAGCATGGGCGCCGCAGCGGCCATTAAAACATGGCAGGTGGTGCACGATGTGGAGCGGGTGCTGGCCATCGAACTCTTCACGGCCGCGCAGGCGCTGGATTTCCGCAGGCCGGCGAGATCTTCGGGGCCCATTGAGGAAATGCACGCGGCCTTCCGCGCCAAAGTGCCTTTTGTGAAGCGGGACGTGGTGATGCACGACCTGATGGAGGAGGCGCTGGCCTACCTGCGGGCTACGGATCCACTTTCGCTGCCTTAGGCTGTGGACATCAGGAGATGCCCTATGCTCCCTGCCGCCGATGCCGTATGCGGCGCGGGCTACGGCTTCCGGATCAAAATCTGAACCTCAGAAAGCCCATGCTGAGCGATAGCGTAGGGTTGGACTGGGCGAAGAAGGTGACCACATCACGCGAGGCGAACCCGGCCTCCCAAGTGCCGCCGCCCACGATAAAGGTGATGCCCACCGGCACTTTCAGGGCATAGCCACCACCGGTGCTGATGCCCGTGCTCAATTGGACCCACGGCACAGGCCTGAAATCACCGCCGATCCCGAAGGCGGCGCTTTCCAAATTGCCGGGTTCCTGGTTCAATGGCACCACTACTTCAGCACCTGCCTCAATGCTCTTGCCGGCGAGCAGCCCAATGCCGAAACGGGCGGTGGAAGGCAGCGGCCGTTTGGTGCGCATCCCGGATTCCCACTTCAGGAAGCCCGTGTTGGTGACAAAATCCTCCAGCCCGTTGATGATGTTGTAGTTCTCCAGGCCATTGGTGGCCAGGTCGATCAGGCTGCCATCGCCCGCAGTATATACATCGCCGGTCCAGGTGATCGAGCCCAGGTTGCATACGGAAGCACCCAGCTTCCATTTCTTCCCGATGATCATGGCCATGCCCAGGTCCACGCCAACACCGGTTCCTGCCGGTTTCGGAGAGGCGATGGATCCACCGATCGAGGGGGCATCGTCCACGCGCTCTCCGCTTTCGATATCGATGCCCAGGGTGGGTGTGATAGCGGTGAATCCCGTGGCTTTTCCATCCTTTGAGGATATGTCCACTATACCGATGCCCAACAAGTATTTCAGCCCGATGCCGAAGTCGAGCTCCAGGTCATCATTGCGAACCAGGTGCCTGCCGTAGGAAAAGCCGAATTCCCGGTACCAACTGGCCCGCAAGTGCGATCCGTCGAGCACCGTGGAAAGCAGTTGCGGTTGTGTAGCAATGCCCAAGGCGATCAACGCGATCGAATCGGGCGACATGTTTTCGTAGTTGGAGATCGTATCACCGGTAACCAGCACCAGCAGGTTGAAGTAATCCGACCGGAAGCCGATGAACGCCAATTCCGCGGTGAGCGGCCCGAACCGCGAGGAGACCTGCATGCGGTCGCGCATTTGGAAGGCGAAGCCGCCCGCCTTTTCCGTGGCTACGGCGGCGCCGAAGAGCATGAGGTCCACATTGGCAATGGCGCCGGCGTCGGCAAATTGGCGGCCGGCGCTCTCCTTCTCCGATTCTGTGAAGGTGAAATCCGAATTGATCAGCCGTTCGCGGATGTCGGTGCGGGTGATCGCGTCGGAGTGCACGCTGTAGCTGCCTTCCAGCAAGCCTATGGCCACGTGCTTCTTTTCATGGCGCCATTTCCAGCCCAGGTTGGCCGGGTTGATCCCTACGGTTTGGTAATCCTCGGCGAAGGTGGTAGAGACCGCCCTGCCCGTGCTGGTGAATGCGCTCATTTCCGCCTGCCCATGGGCGAAAAGGGCAATGCAGCATGTCGTGATCAGCAGCAGCCGGCGTTTCATGGCGGGGATGACCTGCGTTGCAAGGTAGGTCAGAGCTCCATGGAATGGTCTTTGTTTCCCCCGAAATGGTGAGGTACAGGTGATCATGGCGCCTTTCTACGGACTTGCGCTGATTTTTGTGCCATGAAGGTCTATCTCCTTCCGGGCGTGGGTTGTGATCACCGGTTGTTCAGCCGGTTGGATCTGCACGGCCTGGATGTGGCATACCTGGATTGGCCTCCCTTTCCCGCCGGGGGTACCTTGGCGCAAGTAGCGGCGGAACTGGGCCGGCAAGTGGATGCCGCACGGCCGCACATGCTCTTAGGCGTGAGCATGGGGGGCATGGTGGCGCAGGAACTGGCGCTGCTCACCAAGCCGGAAAAGGTGGTGCTCATTTCTACTTGGACCGGGCCGTGGGAGTGGCCTTGGTACATGGGCGTGGTGAAGGCGCTGCATCTTCCGGCCCTGATCAGTCCATCCACCATGCGTTGGACCTGGCCGTTGAAGCGGGTGCTTGGCCCGCGGCCGGACGAAGTGGACCGGCTGCTGTGGGAGATGGCGGTGGCACAAGGTGCGACCAAGATCCGACGCGGCGTGGAAGCGGTGTTGCGTTGGCCGGGATCACGGTGGAACGGCCCGGTGGTGCGCATTCACGGCAGCGGAGACCGGCTGATCCCACTGCGATTCCCGGTGGACCACCTGGTGCAGCACGGCCCGCACATCATGGTGCTCGTGCATGCATCCGAAGTTTCACGCGCCATCTGTATGGCGGTGGCCGGTTGACGCGATATTTGCCCCCCATGGAAGACCTGCTCACCCTGAACGCGCTGCTGAGCTTTGTTACGTTGGCCCTGCTGGAGATCGTGCTCGGCATTGACAACGTGATCTTCGTCAGCATCATTTTGGGCCGTATGCCCGAGCAAGACCGTGCCCGCGGCCGCAAGCTCTGGATGATCATCGGCATTCTGATGCGCACGGGGTTGCTCTTGGGGCTTACCACCTTGGTGAAGCATGGCGACAAGCCCTTGTTCGCCGTGGCGGGCAATGATTTCACCTTGCGCCATATCATTTTGTTCGCAGGGGGCATGTTCCTGCTCTACAAGGCGGTGATGGAGATCCATGCGAAGGTGGAAGGCGGTGAACATCAGGCGGGCACGAATGCCAAAGCGAAGGGCTTTGCCGCGCTCATGGCGCAGATCATCGTGGTGGATGCGGTGTTCTCCTTCGACAGCATCCTCACCGCCATCGGGTTGGGCAACCACGTGGAAGTGATGGTGGCTGCGGTAGTGGTGGCCATGTTCGTGATGTTCTTCTTTGCCCACGGTATCAGCACCTTTATTGAAAAGCATCCCACCTTGAAGATGCTCGCCCTTTCCTTCCTGGTGATGGTGGGCTTCATGCTCTTCTTCGAAGGCTTGGAGCCGCTGCACCACAGCGAGATCCCCAAAGGCTATGCCTACGTGGCCATGGCCTTCAGCTTTGCCGTGGAACTGCTCAACATGCGCGTGCGGGGCAGGCAGGTGGTGAAGCTGAACAAGTAGGTTGAGGATTGTAGTTCATGGTTCGTAGGGCAGGACGTGCGCACGCCCTGCAACCTATGACCTGCAACCTGTTCACTCCACCCCGTTAAACACGTACTGCACCAGGTTTGCTCCCATCTGCAAGGCCTTCCGGTGCAGCTCGGGCGGGTCGTTGTGCACGTCCGGGTCCTCCCAGCCATCGCCCAGGTCGGTCTCATGGTCATAGAAGCATACCAAGCGGCCTTCCCAGATCAGCCCGAAGCCTTGGGCCGGCATGCCGTCATGCTCATGGATCTTGGGCAACCCTTTGGGGAAGTCATATTTCTGGTGGTATACCGGATGGGAGAAAGGCAGTTCCACGAACTCCAGTTCAGGGAATACCAGTTGCATGGCCGGCCGCAGGAACTTGTCGATGCCGTAGTTGTCACTTACATGCAGGAAGCCCCCGCCAAGGAGGTAGTTGCGCAGGTTCCGGGCCTCCTGGGGGCTGAAGGTGATGTTGCCGTGCCCGGTAATGTCCAGCCAAGGATAGTTGAAGATGTCCGGGCTTCCCACCTCCACATGGGGTACTTCGGTGTTGATGTTCATGCCCAATTGTTCGTTGCAGAACTTCACCAAATTGGGCACCGCCGTGGGGTTGGCATACCAGTCGCCGCCGCCGTTGTATTTCAGCACGGCCAGTTGGTAGGTGCCTTGGGCCTGTGCGGCGAAACCGGCGAATACCGCAACGAGGAACAGCAGGGCGCGCATGGGTGCAAAGTTCGGCGAGGTTGGCGTTGCGTGTTTCGCGAATTGATCAATTTGCCAATTCGCCAAATGGCCGATCTGCCATGGAACCAGGTAGCCCAATGGCCAAGGTGCTCACCGATGCTGTGCGAAATTCATCCATGCGCAAGCGGCCACGGCGGCTGTTTCCGTGCGCAGGCGGGCATTGCCGAGCCCCACGGCTTGAAAGCCGCTTGCGGTGAGCAGCCCTGCTTCATCCGCCGTGAAGTCGCCTTCCGGCCCGATCAGCAACAGCGCATCCGTGCCTGGCTGGTGAATTTCGGGCAATTGCCGCTTATCGCCTTCACACCAGCCGAAAAAGCGCTGGGGCACGGCCTCATTCACCAAGTCAGCGATCGGGGTAAGGTCGTCCAGTTGGGGCATCCACCGTCGTTGGCTTTGTTTCATGGCCCCGATCATCACGCGCTCCAAGCGGTCGTGCCGCAGCTTGGTGCGTTCGGTGCGGTGCGTAAGCAGCGGGGTGATGCGGTCCGCACCGATCTCGGTGGCCTTTTCAAGGAACCACTCGAACCGTTCCAACTGCTTGGTGGGTGAAACGGCAAGGTGGATGCGGGCCGTGCGCTCCGGCGGGGACAATTCCCGGTGCTTGATCTGCACGGTGCAGTTGCGCTTGCCCGCGGCGGTGATCTCCGCTTGCGCGAAGCCGCCCATGCCGTCCAGCAAGCCGATCACGGCGCCGGCGGAAAGCCGCAGCACATGCAGCGCATGGTGCGCCTCTTCCTCCGGCAGGTCCAGTGCGGAAGGGCCAAGATCGGGGCAATGGAACAGGTGCATGCGCAGGGCGGATCCGGTCACATCGGGGGGCCTTGGCGCTCCGTTTCGGGCAGCTTCATTGCGCCCTTCAGCGTGGTGGTGTCCGCAATACCGCCCAGCAGTTCGATGTTCACGCCGTCGCTCAGGCCGGTCTTCACGTGGGTCTTGTTCCAGCCTTGGCCGTTCTTCACCTCCACAAAGGCGCTGTCACCGGTGTTGTTGAACGCGATCACGCTTTCCGGAATGCTGAGCACGCTGTCGCGCCGGTCGAGCACGATGTCGGCATTGGCGCTGTAGCCCGCACGCAGGGTGCGGCCTTCCTTTACCCGCACGGCAGCCCTGATCTCGAACTGGATGGCGCCGTTCGCCTCCACGCCTTTGGGTGCGATGTATTCGAGATTGGCATCCCAGGTGGCGCTGTCGATGGCGCCCACGGTGATCACCACGGGCATGCCCAGCCGCACTTTGCCGATCTCGCTTTCGTCCACATTGCCCTTGAAGATCAAGTCGTTCATGTCGGCCACGGTGGCGATGGTGGTGCCTTCGTTGAAATTGTTGCGTTCGATCACGCTGGTCCCCACTTTCACGGGCACGTCCAGCACCATGCCTTCGATGGTGCTGCGCACTATGGTGTTGCTGGCGCTGCCGCTGCTTTTACTGATGCCGTCGCGCACCAATTGCAGGGCGTCCTGAGCGGCATCCTGCTCTTGGCGGGCGTTGCGCAAGGCTATGTCGAAGCCCTGCATTTCGCTGGCCGCGATCACGCCCTTGTCGGCCAGGGGCTTGTTGCGGTCGTAGTCCATCTGCGCGTTGCTGAGCGCAATGGCTGCGCTGTTCACGCGGTTTTCCGCCTGGTTGAGCGAGAGCATGTCGGGCACGATCTGGATGGTGGCGAGCTTGTCGCCCTTCTTCACCAGCTGCCCGGCCTCCACGAAGAGTTCCTTCACTACGCCGCTTACCACCGGTTTGATCGCGATCTCCTGCCGCGGTTCGATGGTGCCGTTGGCCACGGTTTTCTTCACAATGGTGCTGATGCGGGGCTTCACCGCTGTGAATTCCGGCGCCTTGGTGGCGTTTTTCTGGTAGAGGAACCAGAGGGTCCACAGGAAGAGGGCCGCAAGGAGGAAGAGGAGGAGGTACTTGATCGGGCGTTTCATGCTGGTTCCGTTACGTGCGTCAGGTTCATGGTCGTTATTCGGCGCGGAGGGCGTCAACAGGCTTGATGGCCAGGGCGCGGCGGGCGGGTATCCAACCGGCGATGAGCCCGCTGGCGATCAGTATGCCCAAGGCCACCACGGCCGTGCTGAGGCCCACCTCGGGGTTCTTGAAGAAGCCCGATTCGATCTGCATGCCGTTGATGAGCTGCAGCACACCGATGCCGGCCACCAGGCCGAAGTAGCCTGCGATGAAGGTGAGGGTCATGGCTTCCAGCATGATCTGCCCGGTGATGTTGCCAGGGCGGGCGCCGATGCTGCGCCTAATGCCGATCTCCTTGGTGCGCTCCTTGATGATCACCAGCATGATGTTGCTGATGCCGATGATCCCGGCGAGCAGCGTGAGGATGCCCACGAACCAACTGAGCGCCGAAATGGCCAGGAACAGCATGTTCATCTGCTGGTACATCTCCTCCATATTGAAGCCGCCGAAGGCCAACGGGTCGGCGGGATCCACCTTGTGGCGTTTGGAGAGCATCCGCTTCACGCGGTCCTGCACCACGGAGGCCTGTGTGCCGGGCTTGGCGCTCACGCTGAACCAGTGCACGGTGTTCATGCTGTTGAAGGCCTTCTGGAACGTGCTGAACGGGATGAAGATGGTGCTGCCTTCACCTTCGTCGTCCATGGCATTGGCCTGGGGCACGTGCAGGCCCACCACCTGGAAGAACACCCCTTGGATCCGGATGTACTTGCCCAGCGGGTCTTCCGCGCCGAACAGTGTTTTCACCACCTGCGGGCCGATCACGCACACCTTGCGTTCATCGCGGATGTCCTTGGCATTGAGGAAACGCCCCTGGGAAATGGTGGAGGCCTTGAACAGCAGCACATCGGGCATGTCGCCGTTCACGCTGAAGCCGCCGTTCTTGTCCTTGTAGCTCACGTTGTTGGCCCCCCGGTATCCGCCGAGCTGCAGGCGCGGTGCCACCTTGTCCACGCCTTGCACGGCGCGAATGGCGGCGATGTCGCCGTTGTCGAAATCAAACTGCCGCCCGCGCTTGAAGCCCGCGTAGGGGAGGGAGGTGCTCTGTGTCCAGATGAAGAAGCTGTTGGTGGCCCATCCTTGGAAACCGCCCATCACGCCGTTGTTCAAGCCCTGGCCCATGCCCAGCATGATCACCAGCATGAAGATGCCCCAGAACACGCCGAACATGGTGAGCCCGCTGCGCAGCTTGTTGCGGCTCAGCGTGGCCCAGATCTCGTTCCAGCGTTCACTGTCGAACATCTTTCCCGGTTGTCATTCGTCACGCAGTGCTTCAATGGGCCTGATGGCAGCGGCTTTGCGTGCCGGGATGAGCCCGGCCAGGGCACCGGCCACCACCAGCACGCCCGTGGCCCACAATGCGGTGCCGAGGTTGATCGAGGGGTTGCGGAACATTTCGCTGCCCGGCACGTTGCCTCCAATGAACTCCAGCAGGCCCACCCCGCACACCAGCCCGAAGTAGCCGGCCATGGCGCTGACGAAAATGGCTTCCATGATCACCTGGCCGATCACGTCGGCCGGGGAGGCCCCCAAGGCTTTGCGGATGCCGATCTCCTTGGTGCGTTCCTTCACCGTGATGAGCATGATGTTGCTCACCCCCACGATGCCCGCCACGATGGTGCCGATGCCGATGATCCACAGGAATGCGCTGATGCCCCCGAAGATCTGGCCGAAGAGCATGGCGTTCTCCACGTTGTTGTTCACGTAGATCGCCCGATCGTCCGTGGGGTCGAAACGGTGCCGGGCGGCGAGCACGGAGGCCGCGCGCTGCGCTGCTTGCTTGGAGCCCGCCATGGAGCCGTCGCTGAAGCTGAAGGTGATCTTGTCCACGTTCTGCTGCTCGTTGAACACCCGCTGCACCACGCTCAAGGGGATGAACACCTGGCTGTTCTGGTTCATGCCCCGGCCACCGCTCTCGAACCGGTACACCCCGACCACTTGGAACGGGATGTTGTTCACCTGCACCCACTGGTCTATGGGGTCTTCCCCCTTGAACAGCGCATCACGCGAGTCTTCTGCCAGTACGATCACTTTGCGGGTGCGCGCCACGTCCATTTGGTTGATGAAGCGGCCTTGCAGGATCTGCTGGTGCTGCAGTTCGGTGAAGTCGGGGGTGACCCCGCTGATGGTGAAGTTGCCGTAGTGCTTGCCCCGGCTCAGCTGGCTGTTGCCGCGCCATACCCGCAGGTTGCCGGTGATGTGCTGCAAGCCGGGGATCGCCGAGCGCAGGGCTTCCACATCGTGGATGTCCAGTTGGATGTTCCGGTCGACCGCCAAGCCTTGCCAGGGTTTGCTGGTCTGGCCGCCCCAGATGTCGATGGTGTTCTTGGCCGTGTTGCGGAAGTTGTAGCTGAAGCCGTTGCTCAGGCCCTGCCCCATGCCCAGCAAGAGGATGAGCATGAAGATGCCCCAGAACACGCTGAAGCCCGTGAGCACCGTCCGCAATTTGTTCTTGCCGATGGTGTTGAAGATCTCCGCCCATTTCTCACGATCGAACATCGTGCACCGCGGTTGCCGGTTGTTGCTGGTGGTTCTCGATCTCCCCGTCCTTCAGCCGGATGATCCGGTCCGTGAGGGCGCCGACCTTGGGTTCATGCGTCACGATCACCAGCGTCATGCCCAGGTCCTTGTTCACGCCCTTCAGCAGCTCCATCACCTCGCTGCTGGTGCTGCTGTCCAAGGCGCCGGTGGGCTCGTCGGCCAGGATCACCTTGGGCTGTGAGATCAGCGCACGGGCAATGGCCACCCGCTGTTTCTGGCCGCCGCTCAGCTCATTGGGCATGTGCCGCGCCCACTCGCGCAAGCCCACGTTGCCCAGCATCTCCATGGCCTGTTCATTCCGCTTGCGGCTGGACACGCCCTGGTAGTACAGCGGCAAGGCCACGTTTTCCATGGCGTTCTTGAACCCGATCAGGTTGAAGCTTTGGAACACGAAGCCGATGTACTTGCTGCGCAGCTCCGCGGCGCGTGTTTCGGTGAGGGAACGGATGGGCATGCCGTCCAGCAGGTAATCGCCGCTGTCCGCATTGTCCAGCAGGCCGATGATGTTCAACAACGTGCTCTTGCCCGAGCCTGATGATCCCATGATGCTCACCATTTCACCCTTGCGGATGTGCAGGTCAATGCCTTTGAGCACCTGCAGCAGGTTCTCGCCCATTTGGTAGGCCTTGCGGATGTTGTTGAGTTTGATCATGGGCGTGGGGCACGAAAGTATCGGCTGCCGCTCCTCCATGGGTGGCGCCATACATGAACGGTCGATCGGGGGGGTCCTGCGGTGCGGGTCGGCCTTGGTCTGCCTATTGGGTGAACGCACGGGATATGGCTTGCATATCCGCCAATACATCTGTGGCACACCGATTGCCTCCCAAGCTCGCAACTACTTTCGCCAACCGATCATGTGACACATGAAACAGTTATACATCATTGCCCTGGCCGCATCTTTGTCCAACTCCGTTGTTTCGGCCCGCCCTACTAGCGATATCATCGTTTTTTCCGATGCAGGGGAGCCCTTCACCCTGGTGGTGGATGGAGTGGTCCGCAACAGCCGGCATGCGACCCGCGTGGAAGCCAGGGGCATCAGCGGCTCAACTCCGCTGTTTATGGTGGATCTCGCGGATGCCGGCATTGCACCGATCCACCAGGGCGGTTGGGAGGGATCCGGCTTGGGATACACCTTGTGCATCACCACTACCACCAAGGTTGCCTCGGCGCCCGGAACCAACACAAAAGCGGTGGACCCTGTCCAAGCCGGTGGCTGCGGCCATGCCATGGCCGCCTCCGACTTCCAGGAGGCCAAGACCAAGATCAGCAGCAAAGGATCGGATGACACCAAGCTCATGTTGGCCAAGCAGATCGCAGGCAGCAACTGCCTGTCAACTTCCCAGGTAAAGGCCGTGATGAACCTCTTCAGTTTTGAGGACAGCAAGCTCGATTTTGCCAAGTACGCCTATGATCACGCGAGCGACCGGAACAATTACTACCATGTGAACGAAGCATTTGGATCAACCGGCTCCGTGGAGGAATTGAACAGCTACATACAAGGTCGGTGAGAACTGCAACCACTACCTTGCCACCCCCTGATCCCAATGAGATCCATCCTGAAGATCGCCACGCTGCTGGGGCTCGTTGTGCTGAACGCATCCTGTACCGGTTCCAAGCCATTGGCCAAGAAGGCCGCCAAGCTGGATGAAAGCGGCATGTATGCGGAAGCGGCCGACCTGTACCTTCAAAGCGCCATGCGCAACCTGCGCAACGTGGAGGCCAAGATCGGGCTGAAACAAACCGGCCAGAAGCTCCTGAACGACAAGCTCAGCAGCTTCTTCAAGGCGTTCAGCATGGGAGAAGACAAAGAGGCTGCCGTAAATGCCTTCCTGGAGGCCAAGGGCTACCAGGAGCGGGTGCAACGCGCAGGGGTGGTTTTGGAGATCCCCGAGAGCTACGCCAATGACTTCAAACAAGTGAAGGGCGAGTACTTGGTGCAATTGTACACCTTGGGACAGGAGCAGATGGGACGGAACGAATTCGCGGCGGCCGAAGCCACATTTGCCAAGATCGGCAGGCTGGAACCCGGCTACAAGGATGCCGGCAACCTGCAGGATATTGCCTACTTGGAACCCCTGTACATCCTGGGCAAGGCGGAGTTGGCCGCCGGCCAATACCGAAAGGCCTATGCCGACCTGGCACGGGTCACCGAACGCAATGCGCAGTACAAGGATGCCGCCGTGCTGCAACAACAGTGCGTGGACAAGGGGCGCTACCCGATCGCGGTGCTGCCCTTTACCACTGCCGGTGGCGCGTCCAAGGCCCAGGCCATCACCATGCAGGCCTATGTCACCGCCGCTCTTACCGACCTGCATGATCCCTTCATCCGCGTGGTGGACCGTGAGAACATCCAAAAGATCCTCGACGAGCAAAAGCTGGGCATGAGCGGCGTGGTGGATGAAGCCACGGCCGTGAGCGCCGGGAAATTGATGGGGGCGCAAGCGGTGCTCATGGGCACGGTGATCAGCAGCAGCGAATCACCCGGGCGCACGCAACGCAGCGCCAAGGAAGGCTATGAATCGTACCAAGTGAAGGAGCTGAACGCCGAAACCAACCAGTACGTGTACGTTACCCGGTACAAGCCCGTGCAGTACACCGAATTCTCCATGGTGAACCGGGCCCAGCTCTCCATCAGTTACAAGCTGGTTTCCCTGGAGACCGGCCAGGTGCTGCTCAGCAAGGTGTTGGACCGGCAGGCGGAAGACCAAACCCGCTACGCCAGTTATGAAGGCAATGCACAGGCGCTGGTCCCCAAGTTCAACGGCACGGTGGATACCCGGAGCAGCGCCCGGCGTGACCTGGCATCCTTGCTGGCCGCCCCGCGGGAAGTGAAATCAACGGCGGTGCTGGCCAATGAGCTGCTCAGGTCCAGTTCGGCCTTGCTGGCCGGAAGCATTGGTCAAGAACTTGCCGGCAAGTTGCCATGAGCACAGGTTTGCTGGATCTTCCCCGAAGGGCTGCAGGCGGGCGCCTCTTGCGGCAAGGCTTGGTGTTCCTGCTCCTGCTTTCGGCGTGCAGGGCCCGGCAAACCGTGCAGCCGCCGGAACCCGCAGGCCAGGTGGAGTTGCCCAAGCCTGCATGGGTTACGGGCAGGCCGGTGAGCAGCGCCGATTACATCGGCATTGGCATTGCTTCCAAAACCCGGCCTGACTACCAGGAAACGGCCAAGAAGAACGCCCTGAACGACTTGGCCAGTGAGATCAGCGTGCAGGTGGAGGGCAACAGCCTGCTGTACACCTTGGACCGCAAATACAAGTTTGATGAAGAGTTCACCAGCACCATCCGCACCAGCACGCAGGAGCGCCTGGAGGGATACGAACTGGTGGATACCTATGAGAGCGGCTCGGAATACTGGATGTATTACCGCTTGGACAAGGAAGCGCATGCCCGGGCAAAAGCAGCGCGGAAACAGCAAGCCATCGATCAGGCCACGGACCTGTACAAGCGGGCCCGGGCCGGTTTGGCCGCAGGTGACCTGCGCACGGCGTTCGATCTGGACCTGCGTGCATTGGTGGCGATGAAGGACTATTGGGGCGAAAACGACCTGGTGCCCATCGGGGAGCGGAGCGTACCCCTGGCCAACGAACTCTTCAACGACCTGCAGCGCATGGCGGGCGGTGTGCACCTGGCTGTGCTGCCCGAGCGTTGCGCATTGGATTGGTCCAACCGCTTCCGCCGGGAACTGCTCATCACCGCGTCGTTCGCCGCGGGAGGCAAGGCGCTGCCGCAACTGCCGCTCATCATCGGGTTCCCCGGCGCGGAGGGAAAGGTGAACGAGAGCCGCAATACGGATGCGGACGGGCGCGCCCGCATCACCATCCAGCGGGTAAGCCTCGCGGCAGCAGCGCCGGAAGCAGTGGTGGAATTGGACCTGAAGGCCTTGGTGAGCAAGGATATCGACCCGGCGTTCACGGCACCGCTGCTGGGCAGCCTTGCCGTGCCAGCCGTGCATGTACCCATCGACCGGTTGTTGCCCAAGGTCTTTTTCACAGGCCATGAGCGCAACTTGGGCCAAGTGTTGGGGAACGATCCATTGGCCTTGGTCCTGAAAGAAGAATTGACCGCCAAGGGTTTCCGGGCGGTCGACTGCCCGGTCGACGCGGACCTGGTCGTGGAGGTGGTTGCCGATACCCGGCCGGCGGGCGAGAGCAGCGGATTCTTCACTGCAGTGCTGGATGAAACCATCAAGGTGATCGACCGGCGATCGGGCGAAACGATCCATGAGGCCGGCAAGCAGGGCATCAAAGGCATTCAGCTGGACCACGGCAAGGCCGGTATGGATGCGTACAAGAAGGCGGCACAAGAGGTCCGCGCCGAAGTTGTGCCCGCGCTGTTGAACGCACTTTTTCAATAGTGGCCGGCCTTGGAATACTTTGGCACGGGATTGGAACCAAACAGCATTGACCACCGCAACCACAAACCACAGATCAACATGTCAACCACTACTTCACGAATGGCATCGATCGCCTTCATGGCCATCCTGCTCGTTGGCGGGACCAGCGCTTGCAAAAGCAAGAAGAAGGCGGCGGAAGCCGCAGCACCGCCCAGCGGTGAAACCGAGGTGAAAGTGCTCTGCTCGGGGCCGGAGTTCTTCACCGACGACAAGAACTTCCGCGCCAACAACCTGGGCGAAAGCATGGACCAGGCCACGGCCAAGAAAAAGGCGCTCTCCAATGCCAGGGCGGACATGGCCAGCGCCATCAACACCCAAGTGAAGGCCGTGATCGACAACTACGTGAACAGCCGGGAGATGAACAACAAGGAGGAAGTGGCCGAGCGCTATGAGAGCCTGGCCCGTGAAGTGGTTGACCAAAAGCTCACCGGCACCCGCACCATTTGCGAGAAGCTCATGAAGGTGGAAGCCACCGGCAACTACAAATGCTACGTGGCCATTGAGCTCAGCGCACAGGACCTGCTGGCCGCATACAACGAGCGCCTCAGTAAGGACGACAAACTGAAGATCGATTACGATTACGAGAAGTTCAAGGAGACCTTTGACAAGGAAATGGAGAAACTGGGCAAGTGACCCGGTCGGCCGAATGCTTCGGGCCCCGTCTGCCACGGCAGGCGGGGCTTGTTGCATCAGTGCCCTTGGGCCAGGGCGGCACCAGCGGGGGCCGCAGGCTTGGGCTTGCCGTCCAACCAACCGTATACGCCCAGCACGTCCCGCACGTACCAATAGGTGTCTTGGCCGCGGCAGTAGCCGTTCTTGGCCGCCAGCCCCGTGAAATAGCGCGGCCGGTTCAATAGCACGATCGCGCGCTCCACGCTGCCGTCCCATAGGTCGGGATCAAGGCCCAGCTCAACCGCCAGGCGCTGGGCATCCTTCACATGGCCCGGTCCGGCGTTGTACGATGCCAGCACGAACTTCAGCCGCTGGCCCGCGCTGTTGATGCGCCCGCGGAAGATGCCGTCCAGGCGCACCAAGTACCGGGTGGCGCCCTGGATGTGCTCATTCACGCCGCTGCCTTCCGGCACGCCCATGAAAGCCGCCGTGGTCGGCATCATCTGCATCAAACCCTGGGCGCCCATGTAGGAACGCGCGGCTGTATCGAAACTGGATTCCTTGAAGGCCACTGCGGCCAACAGCTTCCAGTTCAACGAGGCACTGTCCGCATGGACCTGGAACAGGCTGTCGAACCGCGAGATGCTGTCGGTGCCATAGGCCCAATTGCCTTTGGACTGTCGTGGCCCCCGCGTATCCAAGCCGTTGTTGTAGGCGGCAAACAACGCTTTGCTTTCATCTTGGTACCCCGGGGAGGCCAGCCAGGTATCCATGGCGTGCAACAGGTGTGTGGCGTTGGTCCTCACCGCGAAGGTGAGCGGTACGGCCGTGCCTTCGTATCGGGCAAACTGCACCAGCGGCAATCGTTTGGCCTCCAACGAGGCAGAGGCGCCACTTACCAAGAGGGCCTGGCTACGGCCCAGGGCAGTGGCCATGAGCAGGTCGTCCGGAATGGAGTCCACAACACGGTAGGGCATGGCGCTGTCACCGATCGACAGCCGTTGCAAACTGTCCAGAAAAGGAGACCAACTGCTTACCGTCAGGGTGTCGCCCGGGTGCCGCTTGTTCTTGGTCTTCTCACCGGTGCGGGCCTCGGCGAAGCTGGGCGCCACCTGCCGGTAGGGCCTTGTGCGGCTCGTATAGGGCGCAGCCCAGCCATGCGGGGACAGCTGCGCAGCGATCACATCGCCCAGCCCGTTTTGCAGCATCAGCAGCATACTGTCCCTGTTGTTCACCGGCAGGGCCACGATGGGCAGGTGATGCTTGCGGGCAAAGCGCTCCAGCAACTCCCATTCCAAGCCGGTGGTGGCCTTGGGCCGTTGCTCCCAGGTCAGCGGGTCGGAAAGCACCAGTACCCGCAGGGTGTCGTGCTTGATCTGTTCCAGGTCGCGCAACACATGCGGGTGGCTCCAGGGCGCATCATCGTGCACATGGCCCGTGCGGCTTCCCGGCCCTTGCACCATGGGCAAGGCCAGCATGGCCGTGAACAGGCCCGTGCCGATGTATTCCGCCTTATGCATGGGTGTGCATCAAGTGTTCGCGCAGGTCGTTCAGGAACAGCAGGCATTCGGCCTCGTAGGCGGCGCGGTGGGCGTACAGCACGGTTTCGGCACCGCGCAACACTTCACCCGAGGGCACCCGTTGCGCCAATCCGCCCAATGCCCGGGCGATGCCGTCCAACCGCGCGTAGGAGCCCAGCCAGTCATTGGCCACCATGTAGCCGAGCAGGTGTTGTGTCCGCGCGGGCATCAGGTGCCGGTGCACTTGCAGCAGGGTGTACATGCGCTGCACATATTGCGGCAAAGGTTCATCGCTCAGCGTGCCCCATTGCCGGGCAATGGCATGATCGTAAAACAGGTCCAAGGCCACTCCGGCATATTTGCCGCAGTGCTCCCGCAGGCGTTCCCGCCCGCGAAGCGTCAACGGATGATCATCCGTGTAGCTGTCAATGCGCCGGTGCATGCGGATGCCTTTTTGCAGCCCGGGTGACCACGCGGAAAGGTCCCGGCCTTTCACCGCGTCGGCCATGAAGTTGCCGACGATCACCAAGGGGTCATTTCCTGATACGAGCAGGTGGCCTAGAAAGTTCATCCGTGCCCGGAAAGTTATGCCCGTGGGGCACATGCCGGCGGCCGTGGCACAAGTTCGTGGACCCAGCTGCGGCAACAGACCGGTCATCGTACCCCTCGCCCGGCCATGGATCATGGCCGGACATTTCCGGCACGCCCGGTATTTTGGCGGCCATGGCCACCGCCCGTTCCAGGATGTTGCTCTACTGGGTTACCCAGGTGGTGGCCTGGTCGGGCTACATGTTGCTGCTGGGCCTGCCTTCGCTGCTGGAAGGCGGCTATACGGCACGTTTCGGATGGATCACCGTGGCCATGGCCCTGATCGGCATTGTGGGCAGCCATGCGTTGCGCACATCCTTCAATGACCTGCGCTGGCTGGACCTCCCCTTGGGGGCGCTCGTGTTGCGCATGGTGCTGGGCGCGCTGGCGATAGGCATACTTGCGGGGCTGCTGCAAGCGGCCATCCACGATGCCGTTTTTCCGGAGGCGGATGACATGATCGGCGGTGGCGGACGCCGCCTGGCAGAGGTGCTGCTCAGTTGGGTGGTGCAGCTCTTCGTGTGGTCCGTGGCGTACGTGGCGTACCACTACATCGTGCGCAGCAGGCTGGAAATGATGCGTGCCTTGCGCCTGGAGGCCGCCAACCGGGAAGGACAATTGGCCAACCTCCGCAGCCAGCTCAACCCCCATTTCATGTTCAATGCGCTCAATAGCATCCGCGCGCTGATCGGCGAGGACCCCGAACGGGCCAAGCGCTCGATCACCCTGCTGAGCTCGCTGTTGCGCAATGCCATGTCCACGGTAAAGCGCCGTACGGTTCCCTTGGGCGAAGAGGTGGATACGGTGCGCACCTACCTGCTGCTGGAGGCCATGCGGTTCGAGGAACGATTGCAGGTGACCTTCGCCGTGGACCCCACCTTGGAGCGCAGCCCCGTGCCGCCCATGATGCTGCAAACCCTGGTGGAGAACGCCGTGCGCCATGGCATTGCCCGCAACAAGCAAGGAGGAGAGGTCCTGGTGGCGGCCGTACCGGCCGAAGGGGGCATGCTGCTTTCCGTGCGCAACACCGGGCGTTATGTGGAAGGCTCCCTTAGAGAGCAGGGCATCGGACTGCGCAATACACGCGAAAGACTCTTCCATCTCTACGCCGGAAGAGCATCAATGAACATACGCAATGAAGGAGGCATGGTGGTTTGCGAACTCTACCTGCCCCATGCTCCGGAAATGTCCGAACGAGACCTGCAAGAACAACCGCCACAACCATGAAAGCACTCATCATCGACGACGAACGGCTGGCGCGCAAGGAATTGATGCGCCTGTTGGAGGTACACGCGCAGATCCAAGTGGTGGGGGAGGCCACCAACGCGGATGAGGCGGAGAAGCTCACGTTGGAATTGCGGCCGGACCTCCTGTTCCTGGACATCAATATGCCCGGGCGCGATGGCTTCGAGCTGTTGGAAGCCTTGGACCCGGCACCCCACGTGATCTTCATCACGGCCTATGATGAACATGCCGTCAAGGCGTTCGAGGTGAACGCCATGGACTACCTGCTGAAGCCCATCGATCCGGAACGCCTGGCGTCCGCCTTGGCCAAGGTGGCCGCGTTGCCCAAGGCGGACGGTACCGAACGCAACCTGCTATCGGCCTCGGACCGGATCTTCATCAAGGACGGGGAAAAGTGCTGGTTTGTTGCACTCAAGGATGTACGGTTGCTGGAGAGCGAAGGGAACTATGTGCGGGTGCGGTTCAATGACAGCAAGCCCTTGGTGCTGCGCTCGCTCAACAGCTTGGAGAAGAAGCTGGACCCCCATGTTTTCTTCAGGGCCAACCGCAAACAGATGATCAACCTGGCATGGGTGTCCAAGATCGAACCGTGGTTCAGCGGGGGGCTGAATTGCACCTTGTCCACCGGTGAAGTGGTGGAGGTGAGCCGCAGGCAAGCACTGCGCTTCCGGGAGATCATGAGCCTCTAAGAGCGGGGGCGGGAGGGCACGGCCAACAGGCAAGGCCGCAGCAGCAGGCAACGGTTTTTCGGTATCTTGTTGCACAAATCCCAGTGCCATGAAGAAAACCCTCACCCTGCTTCTCCTGCTTGGATGTGTTTTTGGGCTGTCGGCTGCTTCCGGCGGCCCGGACCAGTATGGCTACCTGTGGAAGGACAACGCCGAACCGGACGGGCCGGTCTATTCCTGGATCGACATCACTGCGGACGGCATCCCCATCACTGGCCTTGCCGACGACAACACCTTCGGCCCCTACATCATGTCGGGCAACATGCCCTATTACTGGTACGATGTGAAAAAGGTATGGATCGGCAGCAATGGCTATGTGGCATTCGGCGGGGGCAACATCGCAGCCAACTTCCCCATGCTGCCTGCAGCGGGCGGTACCGACAATTACACCGCCGTGTTCATGGCCGACCTCACCTTCGGTGGTACGGGAAACCCCGCCCAATGTTTCCTGAAAGATGAAGCCACCCAGCTGATCATTTCCTGGATCAACGTGCCGTTCTGGAACGTCAACGCCCCGGGCTATAGCGGAAGCAATACGTTCCAGCTGATCTTGAACAAGATGGACAGCACCATCACCATGCAGTACCAAAGCACCTCAGGTACCAACGGCAGCAACGGGCCCGTGATCGGCATTGAAAGCATAACCGGAAGCATCGGCCTGGCCCGCAGCCAAAGCCTGATGCCCCAACCGGGTTATGCCGTACGCTTCTACAATCCCGCCGATCCGCTGCTGCAGGTGAAGGACGCCGCCGTGGATTGGGTCGGGATGGACGGTACCGGCGGCACCACCATGGCGATCGGCGGATCGCTGACCTTGGCCACCCAAGTGCACAATACGGGCAACCAGCCGCTTGAGCCGTTCACGCTCACCAGCACGGTGCTCGGGCCTTCGGGGCAGGTGGTGCTCACCGAAGTCCATTCCGTGCCGGCCCTCTCGCCCGACGGAAACTTGAGCCTTACCATGGATGCCGCACTTGTTCCGGTCCTTACCGGAACCTACCGCCACCAGATCGTGCTTTCGGGGATCACCGGCGAGATGATCGCCACCAACAATACCATGGAACGCGAGATCGTGGTGTATTCTCCCACGGACCAGACCAACCTGGTGAGCTGGGCCGGCGCCACGGACAATGGCGTGGGGTTGGCCTGGAACGGCGGCAATGGAGGCATCGGTGCGTACATCATCCCGCCGTTCCAACCGTGCCAGATCACCGCAACCACGGTGCGCATCACCAGCAATTCCGGCAGCAGCTTTGCCATGATGGTGTATGCCGATGATGGACCGGACGGGAGCCCCGGCACCTTGCTGGACAGCAGCGTGGTCAATGCGTCCAACGGCGGACCGGGCGACCATGTTTACCCGCTGCTCAACGCGATCCAATCCACCAATGGCGGGTTCTACGTGGTTTGGCACATGCTGGGCCCCAATGTGAACATCGCCGTGGACATTATGCCACCCTTCTCCCTGCGGTGCTATGAAGTGCTCGATGGTGCTTGGGCTGAATACCGCGACCGTACCATTACCGATTTTCACCTGGGGCTCCAGATCGCCTTGCCGCCTTACCTCGATGTGGGAGTGATGGGCTTGGTGGGCATCAACAACGGCCAACAGCTCACCGGGGCCACCACCGTGCAAGCCTTGGTCAAAAACTACGGCAACTCGCCTGCCACGGGCTTTCCCGTGCACTACAGCTTCAACAACGGGCCGGTTGCCACCCAGAACTACACGGGCAATCCCATCGCACCCGGCAATTCTGCACTGGTCATGTTTGGCCAGCAACTGGTGCCCCAGGCCAACAGCTCTGGCGATCTGTGCGTTTGGACAGCGGCCCCCGCCGATTCCTTGGACCAGAACGATACTTCCTGCGTAGCGGTTGACGTGTTTGTCGGCCTGGAGGAACCACACGCGCCCGCCTTGGTGCTCTGGCCTTGCCCGGCCAAGGAAATGGTCCGCTTGAACGGGGTGCCATCGGGACCGGTCCGCTTGCAGGTGTTCGATGGCTTGGGCAAACTGGTCCATGATCAGGAGGTACGATCCACTGGCGCATCGTTGGAGCTTGATGTGCGCTTGTTGCCTGCAGGGCCCTATGTGGTACGGTGCACCGCAGCGCACCTGCTGTTGCAAGGCCGTTTCATGGTGGAGCATTGAGCAGGGCACGGTCCTTGATGGCCGAGGCCGGGCTACCTTTGCGCCATCCTTCAGACCAGCATGTCCAAACGTTTTCTGCTCCTCCTGCTTGTAGCGTGGAATTTCCTGTTGACCGGTGCGGTGGTGTGGTCGCTCGGCCGCTCGCGCGTGCCGGACCGCATACTCCAGGAAAAACTCACCGGCCTGCAATTGGACAAGGATTCCTTGGGCCGTTCGGCGGCAGTTGAAGGCGCGTCGGACAGTATCCGGCCGCCCGAAGCGCGGATCGCCTTCTTCATGATGGACTCCGTACAGGCCAACTACGAGCTGGTCAAGGAAAGTGCAGCACGCGTGCGCAGCGAAGGCCAGCGCATGGAAGGCAATCTGCAGCGCGAAATGCAGAAAGCCCAGGCACGTTATGCCGAGCTCATGGGCAAGGACCATACGTACAGCACCCAGGCCCAATTGAAGGCCGACCAAGCCGAGGTGGAGCAGCTGGGCGGCAAGATCCAGGAACTGCAAGCTGCATCACAAGCCCAGCTGGAGGAACTGCAGGTAAAGATGCTCACGCAGATCGCCGACCAGCTCAAAGGCTTCTTGGAGGAATACAACAAGACCGCCGGGTTCGACTACATCTTCAGCATCCAGGATGCCGGCCAGATCTGGGTGGGCAACCAAGGGTTGGACATCACTGCGGACGTGGTGGCCGGCCTCAATGCCAGGCACCGGGGCCAAAAGGCAGGAGCTGCCAAATAGCCTGCACCTGCCCGTGCAGCGTAATACCCCATGCGCCCTGCATCCGTTCGCTTGCGCAGCTGCACCCGGTTGGCCCTGATGGCGTGCACCATGGCCCTGGGCGGCAGCACGGTGCTCGCCCAAGGCAAAGGCCGCGTTGAGGTGCTCAATGCCGACAATTGGGTGTTCGACAAAGCGGTAGCCACCGGTGCCCAGCGGCTCATCGGCAGTGTGCGCCTCCGCCATGAAGGAGCCTTCATGTCCTGCGATAGCGCCTATCTCTACGAGGACAACCGGGTTACCGCCTTCAGCCGGGTGGTGTTGAACCAAGGAGATACCCTGCGGATCACCGGCGACCACCTGGACTATAACGGCGCAGAACGATCGGCACGCATGAACGGCAATGTGCGGTTGAGCGATCCGGGAATGGAGCTGGCCACCGATGCCTTGGTTTACAATGTGCCTGCGCGGCGTGCGGCGTACAGCACGGGTGCGCTGATCCAGAACAAGCGGGACGGAAGCTCGCTTACCAGCCGGAAAGGGGAGTACGACGCAGCTGGGCACCTGTTCAACTTTACCGACAGTGTACGGATCACCCATCCGGAATACACCATCTCCTCCGATACGGTCCGCTACAGCAGCACAACAGGCCGGGCCGGGTTCATCGGCCCTACATGGATCACGCAAGGCGAGGTGCGCATGTACTGCGAAAGCGGCAGCTACGATGCCCGCCTGGGCCAAGGTGTGCTGAGCAAGCGCGGACGGATCACGCAAGGCGCACGTGAGCTTACCGGCGATAGCCTGGTCCATGATCGGCTCACGGGTATCGGTCGTGGCTGGGGGCATGTCACCATCAAGGACACGGTGAACCGCTTGGTGGTGCGCGGCCATGAAGGCTTGCACCGGCAAGCGGATGACCAAGCTATGGTCACCGGCCGTGCCGAACTGGTCATGCTCATGGGAGGCGATTCCCTGTACCTGCACGCGGATACGCTCTTTGCGGGCAAGGACAGCCTGGGCAAACGAACTGTCACCGGGCAGCGCAATGTGCGGTTCTTCAAGGAAGATATGCAGGGCGTAGGAGACACCTTGCGCTATAGCGAACACGACAGTCTGATCAGGCTGCAAGGCTCACCCTTCCTCTGGAACCGGGGCAACCAGCTTTCCGGTGACAGCATGCGCATCCAGCTCAGCAACGGACATGCCGAGCAGTTGCGGGTGGACGGCCACGCATTCCTGACGGCCCAAGCCGACAGCACCCATTATGACCAGATCACCGGCACATTCCTTACGGGCTACTTCCACCGGGATCAACTGGCCCGATTGATCGCCGAAGGGAACAGCCGTACCGTGTATTTCGCAAGGGAAACGAAGGACAGCGTGGAGCAGATCACCGGGGTGAACCGGGTGGATTGCAGCATCATTGCCGTGGGCTTGCACAACGGGGAAGTGAACACGGTCAGTTTCCTTACCCAACCGGATGCCACGCTCTTTCCCTTGGACAAAGCACCGGTGGAGGAACTGCGCTTGGACGGTTTCCGATGGAACGGGGCCGCCCGGCCCAAGGACCAGGAAGATATTTTCCGCAGAACGGATCCTCCTCCAGCAGCATGGGGGGCGCCGCAGTGAACCGGTGCACGGGCCGATGGGCGCCCGTGGAGTTGGTCATTGCGCGGGAAGCCCGGTTGATGGATCCCGGTAATATACAGGGGTGATCTGCACAGAGGGATCACTCCTCCACGTACTGCACCACGTCGGGCAGCGGGCGGCGATAGCCTTTGGGCCATTCCCCGGCAGGGTAGCCCATGTAGAACAGGCCCAGGCAGCGGTCTTCCGCGCCCATGCCGAGAAAGCGCACCATTGCCTCCCCGGTGATCACGGCACCGGTGCTCCAAAAGGCGCCCAAGCCGTATGCCGCGCAAGTCAAGTGCATGTTTTGCACGGCGCATGCCACGGCATACTGCTCCTCATGAAGCGGGATCTTTCCCTGCGGGTCGCGCGCCATGCCCAAAGCCACCACCACCGTGCTTTGCAACGGGCGTTGTACGTGGTTGTCGTATTTGCGTTGCAGAAACCGCTCCGGTACGGTGGTCCGTTTGTATTCTTCTCCCAGGAACCGGGAGAGCCGTTCGCGGGCCGCACCGGTGTACACGGTGAACCGCCATGGCTGGGTCATGCCGTGGGTGGGTGCCCAGATCGCATTGCCCAGCACCTGGTCGATCACTTCCCGTGCTACTTGGCGCGGACTGAAGTCCTTGGGTTGCACGGTGCGCCGATCGCGGATGATCGCGCTTATTTCACTGAGGCTGTATCGCATGGGGGCCGTTCGAAGGTGCAAATAGACGGTGTTTTTACCGAGCTGCCTCGTGCTGCCCGCAGCCAGCCCCGCAAGGACTGCCCCTGTGCAGCTCTCCGTGGTGCGGCCTGGCCTATGCCCAACTCCGGGCCGGGCAACGTTCCGCCCGATCCGCTTGTCTTAGGTTTGCACCCCCTCAAATTGTTCATCACGGATGGAATTCACGCGTACTTCTGCACTTGCCTTGGCCTTTCCATTCACCCTTGCGGCCAGCGCACAGATCACCTTGACCACTGCCAACAACCAACCACCGGTCAACGGCGCCTCGTTCAGCGCCCATCGCGGGGCGTACGTAGCGCCGGGCGCCGCTGGAGCAGCGCTGTTGTTCGATTTCAGTGCTGCCGCACCCACCTCGGTGGTAGCCTATCAGTGGCAGGATCCCGCCGGGCTGCCAAACGGCGCCCAGTTCCCCTCGGCGCAGGTTGCACTCACCAATGGCGGGGCGGATACCGTGTTCAGCACATCCACCGCCAATGGCATGGAACGGGTGGGCGATACCCAGACGCTTGCGGTGGTGCTTATGGGGTTGGAGTACCACTTCACCACGGCCTACAGCGATGCCATATTGGACCTGGCCCTGCCGATCACCTACGGAGATGCCCCGTGGACCGACCTGTTCTCCGGCACCTTTGTGGTGGAAGGAACCACGGCCACCCGCAGCGGTTCGATCACCGGCGTTGCGGACGCATGGGGCTGGCTGATCATGCCCGGAGGTGCGGACACCGTGGAAGTGCTGCGTGTGAAGACCCGTATCGCTGAATCCATACCGCTGAACCTCAGTGGCGTTCTCCTTCCCGTTACCCACGTCAGGAATACCCATGCGTACTACCCCATGTGGGGCAAGTATCCGCTGGTGAGCACGGTCTCCGATTCGCTGTCATCCATGTTCGTGAACCAGAACTACAGCTATACCGAATGGCTGGACATCTCCGCCGTGGGCGTGGCGGAAGCCCCTGCCGCCGGGGTTGAACTGCGGGTGTTCCCCAATCCTGCCGCAGAAGAGGTGGTGGTGCCGGCGGAAATGCACACGGCGCAGGAACTGGCCGTTTACGATGCTCAGGGCAAGGCTATAGTTAAGCAACCGATGGCGGGCCCGGCAACATTGGACGTGCGGCAATGGAAAGCGGGCCTCTACCAGGTGGTCATCACCGATCTCAAGGGCCGGCAGCGCACAGCGCGTGTGGTGGTGGCCCGTTGATCAGTGCCGGCAGGACCGCCGCTGAATACCGCCATGGCGGCATGGCCGTGGGCGGTACGGCACCGGAACACCCTGCGGAGCTGGTCCACTTGGTTCCGACATGGTTGAAAATGCCATTCGATGCGGTGGCACGCCATGCCCTGCAAGAGCTACCTTCGCCCTCGCCATGAAGGCCCCGGAGATCCAGCAGGACGTGCACCTCATTTTCAGCGAATACCTGGAAGGATTGGGGCACCGCAAAACGCCCGAACGTTTTGCCATCCTCAACGAGATCTACGCCCAACCCGGGCATTTCGATATTGAGCGCCTCTATGTTTCCATGAAGCGCAAAAAGTACCGCGTGAGCCGGGCCACGCTGTACAACACCATGGAGCTCCTGCTGGACTGCAAACTTGTGCGCAAGCACCAGTTCGGCTCCAATCAAGCCCAGTTCGAACGCGCCCACAGCTTCCGCCAGCACGACCACGTGATCTGCACCCGCTGCAGCAAGGTGATGGAGTTCTGCGATCCCCGCATCCAGCATATCCGCAGTACGGTGGCCGAGGTGATGGGCTTCGAGGTGAGCCACCATGCCATGCACATCTACGGGCTCTGTCCCGATTGCATCAAAGAACGCAAGCGTAAACATGACCAGCACAACAACGGACAAACCGGCCTTCAGCCTTAACGTCACCGATCAGCAGGGTGCCAAAGTGTTCCATCTCAAAGGCCGCTTGATGGACCAGCAACAGGCCGATCACCTCATGGCCATGCTGGACACCCACCTGAAGGGCAACGAAGGAGTGAACGTGGTACTTGACATGGGCGAGCTGGTGTACATGAACAGCACCGGATTGAACATCATGATCAGCGTGTTCACCCGTACCCGCAACGCCGGTGGCCAGGTGTTGTTGGCGGCCATCTCCCACGGTGTGCGGCAGCTTTTCATCGTCACCAAGCTGGATACCGTGTTCCCCATTCTGGACACGGTAGACCAAGCGTTGGCCAAGTTGCGCGCCTGAGCCATGGCAGCCAAAGTGGATGTGATCCTCGGCGCCCAATGGGGCGATGAAGGAAAGGGCAAGGTGGTGGACGTGGTGGCGCCCGAATATGCCGTGATCGCCCGTTTCCAAGGAGGGCCCAATGCGGGCCATACGCTCATCTTCGACGGGAAAAAGCACGTGCTCCATACCATTCCCAGCGGTGTGTTCCGCCCGGGCGTTTGGAACTTGGTGGGCAACGGCGTGGTCATCGATCCGGTGATCTTCATGGGCGAAGTGAAAGGCTTGGAGGCGGCCGGCGTGGATGTGCGCCCCAAGTTGCTCATCAGCCGCAGGGCCCATCTCATCCTGCCTACCCACCGCGCCTTGGATGCCGCAAGTGAGGCGGACAAGGGCGCGGGCAAGATCGGCAGCACCTTGAAGGGCATCGGCCCCACTTACATGGACAAAACCGGGCGTAACGGGCTCCGGGTGGGTGATATCGAACGACCGGATTTCATCCAGCGTTACCGGGCTTTGGTGGCCAAGCATGAGCGCCTCTTCGCACTCCACGAGCATAAACCGGAATGGCAAAGCAAAGAGGCGGAATGGCTCGCGGCCGTAGAAGCCTTGAAGGCATTCAATCTGGTGGACAGCGAGCAGTGGCTCCACGACCAGCTCAATGCCGGGCACGCCGTGATGGCCGAAGGCGCCCAAGGAACCTTGTTGGACATTGATTTCGGCACCTACCCGTTCGTTACCTCCAGCAACACCATCAGCGCCGGCGCCTGCACCGGCCTGGGCGTGGGCCCATCGCGCATAGGCAAGGTCATCGGCATCTTCAAAGCGTACAGCACAAGGGTGGGCAGCGGGCCCTTCCCCACGGAATTGCATGACGCCACGGGCGAGGCCATCCGCAAGGCCGGCAATGAATTCGGCAGCACCACGGGAAGGCCCCGCCGATGTGGGTGGCTGGACCTGCCCGCCCTGCGTTTCGCGGTGATGGTCAATGGCGTTACCGAACTGGCCATGATGAAAGCGGATGTGCTCAGTGGCATGGACACCGTGCGCGTTTGCACCGGCTACCGCATCGGAGGGCAGGTGCATGCAGGTTTCCCTTTCGAACTGGCCGATGAACTGGAGCCGGTGTATGCCGACCTGAAGGGCTGGGGCGAGCTGAAGGCCGACAGGCCCTTGCCTCCGGAGATGGAGGCCTACATCACCTTTATTGAGCAGGCTGTCGGTGTTCCGGTAAGGATCGTTTCCGTGGGGCCTGACCGGGCCGCCACGTTGGTACGCATGTCGGCGGTGGCCTCTTGATCGTGCCGGAATGGCTGGCAAGCACACAGGCAAGCAGTTGCTGGCGGCTGCCCCGATCGTGCTGCCTCCCCATGTGTGCCATTTGTTGGGTGATGAGGCCGACGCACTGCTGAACGCTTTGCAGGAGCCTGCACCGGTCAGCATCCGCCTGAATCCTGCAAAACCTGCCGGAATGAACGGGCAGCGGGTACCTTGGTGCGCCGACGGCCGCTACCTGCCGGAGCGGCCTGTGTTTACGCTGGACCCGCAATGGCATGCCGGCGGGTACTATGTGCAAGAGGCGGCCAGCATGTTGCTGGAACAGGCCTTCAAGGCTTGCACCAGGCTGCCCGAAGCGGCCTTGGTGCTTGATCTTTGCGCGGCGCCCGGCGGCAAATCCACGCATTTGGCCGCCTTGCTGCCCCCGCAAGCTTTGCTGGTGAGCAACGAACCCGTGGGCAGCAGGCTGCCAGCCTTGCTGGAAAACCTGTGGAAATGGGGCCGGCCGGATACCGTGGTCACCTCGGCACAGCCGGAAGAATTCCTGCCCATGGGGACCTTTTGCGATCTGATCCTGGTGGATGCCCCCTGTTCGGGCGAAGGCATGTTCCGCAAGGATCCCCAGGCCCGCGCCCAATGGGGGGAGAACCTGGTGCGCACCTGTGCCGCCCGGCAGCACAGCATCGTGGATGCCGCATGGGCGCTGCTGAAGCCCGGCGGATACCTGATCTACAGCACGTGCACCTGGGAAACCAGCGAAAATGAAGACCAAGTGGCCCGGCTATTGGCGCGCGGTGCCGAACTGGTGCCTGTACCCATGGAGGAGCCTTGGGGCGTGGTTCGTACAGATGGAGGCTTGCGGTGCTATCCGCACCAGGTACGCGGGGAGGGCTTTTTTATCGGGCTGTTGCGCAAACCCGCACCCGCCGGGATGCCTGTCTTTCATGCCGATGACGGGGATGCAGCGCCGGTGTTGCCACTGGAGGCAGTCCGCTGGCTACGTGCTGCCGAGAGCTTGTGCGGCGTGGAGAGCAATGGTACATGGCATGCCCTGCGCAAGCCGTGGCACCGTATGGCGGCATTGCTGATGCACACGGTGCACACAGCTGCACCCGGGGTGCCCGTGGCCCGGAAGAAAGGGAATGCATGGACGCCGCATCCCGCCTTGGCGCTGAATGGACTGTTGCAGCATGAAGCATTTCCGGCATTGAACCTTGGACGGGAACAGGCCTTGTCCTTCTTGAGGGGGGAGGCGCTTCCCGCATCCGGGGCCGCAGGTGCAGCATGGGTGCAATACAATGGCTTTGGGTTGGGCTGGGTCCATGGAGTGGGCAACCGCTGGAACAATCAATGGCCGGCAGCATGGCGTATCCGCATGCGGTAGGCCTGGATCTTGCTTGCGTATTTTGCAGTTGCCATGTCCCTGTTTGATCGATCCCTGGAGTTGTTCGACCGCCACAAGTACGGCATCATCGGTACGCTCATGGTGCACACCTTGCTCATGGTGGTGCTCAATTTCAGCATTTTGCACAGTGCGCCGGTGGTGCCTGAAGAGCAACCCATCCTGATGGAACTGGAGAGCCCTGGGCCCGAACCCGAGGAAGCGCAGCAAATGCCCCCCGAACAAGGTGGTACGCCAGCAACCCCGGTTACCAACTTGGCGAGCAATGTGACTGCTGCGGCCAGCCCGCAGCTATCGCCTGCGGCACGGCAGCGCCTGGCGGAACGCGTGGAGCAGGACCTGTTGGACATGGAGAAGGCCGAGTTCGAGCGGTTGGCCCAGCAGCGCAAGGCGGAAGGCAAGGAGATCGAGATGCCCATGCTTGATCCCAGCAAGTTCGACAAGCGCAACTACATGGAGCAAGCACCAAAGCCCATCAAGGTGGAAGGGCTCACCACCGTTGCCTATGATCTGGTGGGCAGGGCCCACGTGGTACTGGAGGTGCCGGCTTATCTGTGCAAGGGCAGCGGCAAGATCGTGGTGCGGGTGGCGGTTGACCGCGCAGGAGCGGTGATCAAGGCGGAACTTGACCCGGCGGCCAGCTCCGCGCTCACGGGCTGCATGGCGGAAAATGCGCTGCTGTCCGCAAGCCAGGCCCGGTTTTCGGCTTCGGCAACGGCTCAGCAACCCCAACGGGGCACCATTACCTATATCTTCTTGGCGCAATAGGTCATATTGACAGCTGGCCAGAGGGGGTTTGCGCCATAATGGCGCACAAAGGCTGGGCATCTCGCCGCTTCGGCAGTCGTTTTTGCTTGGCACCGGGTTGGATGGGGTGCGTTCACGAACGAAGATCAACCTGCAAAACCAACTTGCCATGAGCTACACGAAAGACCTCACTTTTCCCACCACGTTCCGGCCTTTTACCGATGTGTTGGACCGCTTTCTGGGGGATATGGATCCCTTCCACGGTGGCGCAACCATGAAGCGCTTGTTGCCCCGCGTGAACATCGTGGAGGATGAACGCGCTTATCGCCTGGAGGTGCAAGCTCCCGGATATGCCAAGGAAGACCTGAAGTTGAACTTGGAGCAGGATGTGCTCACCATCAGTGCCGAAAAGGAGCAGAACGAAACAACCGGCAACGAGCGCTATACCCGCCGTGAGTTCAGCAGCCAGGCCTTCAGCCGCAGTTTCCGCCTGCCGGAACTGATCGATGCCGATGCCATCAGCGCCGATCACCTCAATGGAGTGCTTACGGTACGGATCCCGAAGAAGGCTGAGGTGAAACCAGCAGCCAAACAGATCAACATTGGCTAGGCCCTGGGCCCGGGCCCGGCACGAGCGGGGCCCGGGCACTGCCTTGCCGCAACTTCGCATGGTGCTGCGGCGTAAAACCTACTACCATGGCAAAACCATTGATCGACTATTACAAGGAAGTATTATCCAAGATCAGTTTTACGGACCGTGCCATTTTCCGCAAAGAGATGCGCAAGGCATTCCGAAGGCTGGTTCCTGAGGAGCGCGAAGACCTGAAACAATGGTATCGCTCCTTCTGCGTGTGCAAGGTGCCGGACGCGGCCAACAACGCGAAGGTCAATACCAGAGTGAGGTAAGCGCCGGATCAGTTGAAGTGCTTGCTGCGCCAAGTGTTGGCGCTGAACTGGCCAAAAAAGGAGAACCAGCTCAAGGAAGTGGCGGCCGCTGCCAACATGGTGATGCAGAAGAAGGCCCCGAACCGGTAAATGCCCCACCAGGAAGCCTCCGGGGCGGTGGTGAGCCACGCGGTGGGCACCATGGCCGCGAGCGCCGCAGCCACAGCCATCACGGTGAGCACCAGGTGAAGCCAACTGCGCACCGGCCAGGCCGCCACCGCCCGCAGGGGGTGCACATCGCGGCCCCAGCGGTGCAGCAAGTAGTAGCTGCCGTTGGCCAGCGGAATAAAGAGCATGGGGTCTGCATCGCAGTCACATAATTGGAACTGCTTGGCCGGGGCCATGATCATAAAGCCGTGCACGGGTTTGCCCGCCTGTTGCTCAAGCCGCCTTACTGCCAGTGCGGCGCTGGTGGGAACGATGCCCTTGTACAGGCCTGCCGGCAAGAACCTTAGGCGGAACCTGATGCAGGTGTGCCGTATGGCGGCCAAATTGTAGGTCCGTGCGGGATCCAACCCCGGGAGGTTGTTGCACTGCCGTTGCCTTGACGCCAAGATCGCCGCTCGCACAAGCCGGTCCTTTTTCTCCTCCTGTTCCAGGATGGAGTAGGTTTCCTGCATGATCTCCCCTTGCCCCCTGAGCAGGTCGGCCAGGTCATCTTCCTTGGTGCGTGCCATCGCGAGGCGGTTTTCCGATTGCTTTCCGCTTCAAGCAGGGCCTGGTCAGGCTTCCTGGTTTTCCTGGGCGGCATGGGCATGCAATGCCGAGGCGGCCTGTGGTGGGCACAGCTTGCAGGTAGCCCTGATGGTGCCGCTGGCATTTTCCACCACCGCATGCCAGATACCATCGAAGGGCAGGGAGAAGCGGACGAGATTGTCCTCTTCCTGCCCCTTGAAATAAGTGTGCGTTCTTCCGGCACCGTAGTGCTTGAATTCCTTGGCGGTCATGAATTTCACCTTGGCCGGTGCGTTCAGGTCCACCTCGATCACATCATGGCGCTTGGCCGGGTATTTCCTGTAAAGGAATTTCATGGGTTGCGGGTTGGCCGTGCTAAGTTACGGGGTTGGCGGCTTCAGAGCTTGATGCTCAGGACCGGGAAGGTGGTGCGGTTCACGATGTCCTCGGTGACGCTGCCGTTCACCACATGGAAGAAGCCCTTGCGGCCGTGCGTGGCCATGGTGATCAGGTCCGCATCGATGCCACGGGCGAAATTGAGGATGCCCTCCTCGATGGTGAGGTCGTTGTAAATGGTGGTGCTGAACTTGCGCAACTCGTAGCGTTGCAGGAAGCGGTCGATGGCCTTGTAGGTGTCCGCGCTGCGCTCGAAGCTCGAGGGGGTGTTCACCTTGAGCAGGTGGATCTTGGGATTGAAGAGTTCAACGATCGGGCGGAAGGCATCGAATTTCTCGATGTCCAGCGGGGTGAAGTTCGAGGCGTACACCATGTCCTTCACATCGAAGTCTTCCACATTGTGCTTGATCACCAGGATGGGCATGGGGGCAATGCGCACCACGCGCTGCGTGTTGGAGCCCACCATGCCTCCCAAGCCCCGGGCGCCGTTGCTGCCCATCACCACCAGGTCCATGCTGCGCAGCTGCTGGTTGCGGAACATTTCGGTGATGCCGAACTGCCGGAGCATAAAACGCTTCATGGGTATGCCCTTCAGGAAGGGAAATTCCGGCACTCCGTCCAATCGCCGCTCCAAGTCTTCACGCTTCCAATGGTTGCTGGAGTGGAAATCGGTCATGTCTTCGTAGACATGCACCAGGTGCAAGGTGGCGCCGGTGAGGCGGGCCAATTTTGCGGCAGCGCGCAGTGCATGCGTGGCACAATCCGAGAAATCGTAGGGGACCAGTATGTTGTTAATGGCCATGGCAATGGGGATTTTCCCACGGCCTGAAGATACACCAAGGAAAGTTCATGAAGCATGGTGCCCCTTCCCGGGCGCTTTCCCTGCGGCGGCTGCCCGACGGGGACGCTGCCTTCGGGCCGATCCCTGCTTGCCGTTGGGTCGGCGATCTATCTTCGCCGACGATGTCCCGCATTGCGTTGACTTCCACCGATACCACGCCGGAGGTGCTTTTCGACCCGCAACAAGGGTCATTGCGCATTGCGGGTTGTTCCATTCCGGAGAACGCCGAAGGCTTTTTCAGGCCGCTGCTCAACCGCTTGGAGCAGTATGTTGCGCAACCTGCAGGCCACACCAGCGTGCTGATCGCCCTGCGCTATTTCAATTCGAGCACTTCCAAATACCTGCTGGACCTGCTTAAGCTGCTCAATGAGGTACATCTGTCCGGCACGGGTACCGTGGAGCTGGAATGGCGTTATGAGCAGGATGACCTGGACATGGAGGAGGCCGGACAGGATTACCGGGCATTGCTTGAAATGCCGGTGCGCGTGGTGGCTGCTTCTATTCCGTGAAACGAGTGGCCCACTGCCGGGCAGTGATGGCCTGGCTCCCTTGGAAGTAGAACGTTTGCCCCGATGGGTGCACCACTTTTTTATAGATCAACGGTGCGCCTTCTTCCCATACCGTGCGCTCCACCACGATGGCGCCGGCCTCGCGGTAGATGCGTTCCTGGACGCCATCCGGACGGGCTTGGACCGTCGATCCCGGTGAGAGCCGGCTGTGCGGCCTGCTTACTGGTTGGGAGGGCTCTTCGGGCCGGGGAGGTTCAACCCGCCGGGGTGGTGCCGCAGGGGCGGGAGGGGAAACCGGCCGGGGGGGGGGCTGCTCTACAGGAGGGGGTTGCGTGTGCAGGGATGATGGTTGTGCAGGGGCAGCTGCCGGCACGGAGGTGCGGGCCTCCTGCTGTTTGATCAGTGCTTGGAGGTCCTCCACCTTCACCTTCGGGTATACGTTGTAGGGCCTCAGGTCGCGTGCTTGTTCAAACAAGGCCAATGCCTGCGCATATTGTTTGGCTTGAAAAGCCTGGTCGCCATGGCGCATGATGCGCTGGTACGCGGTGTCAGCGGCTGATTCCTGGGCCTCGCGGGCCGCGATCTTGGAGCGCTCCTTTGCCGAGAGCTTGCCGAAATCCCGGGTAAGGCTGCCCCGCTTGCCCTGGGCGGCCACCGGCAGCACCCCCCCGGCAGCGATCATCGCCGCCGCCAAGCGAACAATCAGTGCGTGACGGATGTTCATTGCCGGGCCATCAACTTTCCAAATATGCGGATCGGGCGCGGTTCCTACGAAATTTTCCGCAGCCGCGTTCCACGGCCGCAACAAAGCCGCACCTTTGCAGGCCGCAATGGCGTTGGCCATGCACGCACAAACACCTACACACTGATCATGAACAGGATCCTGAAATTTTGCATGGTACTGCTGGTCTTGTTGACCGCCTGCAAGAATGACCCCACCCAGAGCGAGGAATACAAGCAGCTAGAAATGGACAAGTCTGCCGTGGCCAATGAGAGCAGCTTGAAGGATTCCACCATCAACGACATGTTCGGGGCCTTTAACCGGATCACGGAGAACTTGCGGTTGATCCGCGAGAAGCAAGGCCTGCTGCCAGCTGGCAGCCAGTCGGTGGAAAGCGGCACCACCATGGAGCAAGGCATCGTGGGCGACTTGCGGGCCATTGATTCCTTGCTGAACGCCAACCGGAAGATCATTGCGCGCATGAAAAAGAGCGCAGCGGCGGATGATGCCCGGCTGTCGGAACTGGCCAAGACCATTGCAAGCCTGGAACTGGCCATCGGCGAAAAGGACCAGGAGATCGGCGCGATCAAGGAGCAGCTGGCCAGCACCAACGCCTCCTTGGCCAGCATGATCCAGATGTACCAGGACAAGGAGCAGCAGGCCAACCAGCAGCAGGCTGAACTGAATGCGGCCTGGTATTGCGTGGGCACCCAGAAGGAGCTGCGCGACAACAACATCCTCAGCAAGGAAGGCGGGGTGGTCGGCATCGGCAGCGTGAACAAGCTGAAGACGACCGACCTGAACAAAGCCTACTTCAAGGAGGTGGACATCACCAAGTTCAGCTCCCTGCCCTTGGATGCCAAGAAGGCCAAACTGATCACCACACACCCTGCGGGCAGCTATGAGCTGGTAGGCAAGGAGCGCGTGGAAAGCCTTACCATCAAAGACCCGGCAGCCTTCTGGAGCCTGTCAAAATACTTGGTGGTGCAAGTGGACTGAACGGTGGGTTCCCCCAACAAGAAGGGCCGCTCGCAGCGGCCCTTCTTGTTGGGGGATGGTTGTTGTTGCGCGCGGTTCACTGGTTGGATCTGGCATCCTTGGTGCCCGCGTCGGCCTTGGCATCTTTTTTACCGGAGCAGCAGCTCTTGGCGCCTTTGTCCGCCTTGGGTTCCTGCTTGCCGGAGCAGCAACCCTTGCCACCTTCTTTGCCGCAGGATTCCAGCTTGCCCGAAGCACGCACCTCTTTGAACCGGGCCTGCTGTTTCTCGTCCAGCAGCTCGTTGATGGAGGCATAGGTGGATTCATCGGCCTTTTTGGCCTTGGCATCCATCATTTCGCAATGGCCGCGCATGCCCACCAGTTCCTTTTCGTTGTTGGCCAGCAGGTCATTGACCTTGGCGGCTTGTTCGGTGCTCAAGGAGAGCTCCTTGGTGAGCAGCTCGGCTTTGGCCTTGGCCATGTCCGCACAGGCTTTCACGTCTTTCTCCGATTGGGCAGTTGCCACGGTGGCTGCGCTGATCAGTACGGCGGCTGCAAACAATTTGATCGTCCTCATGGGCAGTTTGGTTTATTGGTACGAAGGTAACTGGGCTTTGAGGACCGCAATACGGACTTTGGTCAGTTCGGGATGCGGTGTTTTCAGCTTTTAACGTTGCGCACCATGCGTTCAATGGCATCCCACATGGCGGGGTCCAGTTGTTCGAGCATGTTGAACTGGCCGGCCCCTTTGAGCCATTCCCCGCCGTCGATGGTGATCACCTCCCCGTTGATGTAGCCGCTGTAGTCCGAAACCAGGAAGGAGGCCAGGTCGGCCAGTTCGCGGTGTTCGCCCACGCGTGCCAGGGGCACTTGTTTGGCCATGTCGAACTGTTCGGCGAGCTCGCCGGGCAGCAGGCGCTGCCAAGCGCCCTTGGTGGGGAACGGGCCCGGGGCGATGGCATTCGTCCGGATGCCGTATTTGGCCCATTCCACGGCCAGCGAACGGGTCAAGGCCAGTACACCCGCCTTGGCGCAGGCACTGGGCACCACGTAAGCGCTGCCGGTCCAGGCATAGGTGGTGGTGATGTTGAGCACGCGCTTGCCGGGTTCCCCCTTGGCGATCCAATGTTTGCCGAAGGCCAGGGTGCAGTTCACCGTGCCCATGAGCACGATGCCGATGATGGTTTCGAAGGCCTTGGTGCTGAGGCGTTCGGTGGGGCTGATGAAGTTGCCCGCGGCATTGTTCACCAGGGCGTCCACCCGGCCGAACCGCGCCAGCACGGCTGCCAGCAGTTGGTCCACATCCTGCCATTTGCGCACATCGCAGGCCACGGGCAGCACTGTGCCCCCGGTGGTTTTCTCCATTTCGGCGGCGGTGGCCTGCAACACCTCCAGCTTGCGGCTGGTGATGCACACCTGCGCACCCAGGCGCAGGAAGGTTTCGGCCATGCTGCGGCCCAGCCCGGTGCCTCCACCGGTGACCACGATCACGTTTCCCTTGAGCGCGCCTTCGCGCAGCATGGTAGCGGCAGGTTGCATCATTCGGGTGCGTTGGTGCGTGGTGTTACGGCTTTCTTGCCGGGCTGTTCCGCCGGCTGCAGTGCCGCCGGGGCTTTTGCGGGCTTGCCGTTGTTGGCGCAGCTGGTTGCCATGAGCTCTTCCACCTCGGTGCCGTACAGTGCGGTGAAGCCCTCATCGAGGGCTTGGCGCAGCAAGGTGCACGCCTTGGCCGTGTCGCCGGTTTCCAGGGCGATCACGCCCAAGTTGCGGTAGACGAACGGATTGTGCGCCTTGCGCCGCTTGGCGCGCTCGATGTCCTTGATGGCCGCTGCGGTTTCCCCCAGCTTGTAGCGGCTCCAACCGCGGTTGTTGAAGGCATAGCTGTAGTTGGGGTTGAGCTTCAGTGCCCGGTCATAATCACGGATGGCACCTGCGTGGTCGCCCTGCCAGGCATGTACGAAGTAGCCCCGGCTATTGTAGTTCACGGGATCCTCCGGGGCCAAGGCAATGGCATGGTCAAGCTCACGTTGGGCCAGGGCCGTGTCACCCAGCATGGCGGCCAGCTCGCCTTTCACGCGGTGCAGTTTGGCGGAAGCAGGTGATCCCGCAGTGGTATCCGCCGCCAAGGCGCCGTTCACCGTGGCCATGGCCTCCTTGGGCCGGCCTTGTGATCGTTGCACCAGGGCCAGCTGGTAGCGGGCATCCGGGCCGGGTTGCCGTTGTTGCAATTGCTGCAGGTGGATGCTGGCACTGTCCAGCCGTCCTTGCCCTTTTTCGGCCAAGGCCAACTGTAACAGGCCCTCCGGGTTGGCCGGCAGCTGCTGCATGGCGGCGCGGGCATCCACCTCGGCCTTGCCATGCTCGCCGATGCTGTTGTAGGCTTGGGCGCGCAATGCCAGGAATTCCGGATGGCCGCCCTTGAGCAGCATGGCCGTGGCGTTGCGGGCCGCGGCATAGGCCTTGCCCCGGGCCAGTTGGGACCGCACTTTGCGTTCCTTGTTGGCGGTCGATTGGCCCAGCAGCAGCAACGGAGCGGACAGCAAGGCGATGAGCAGGGAGGAACGCATGGGGCGAAGGTAACGGGCATGGCCGAGGCTATTGTGCGGGAGGCCATGGGGCAACCGGCAGCCCCTGCGGCGACATGGGCGCGTGTCCGGCACCCGATGGGCCAACAGGGGTAACTTCACGCCGCATGCGCATGGAATATCCGGCCAAGGTGCTGGTGGCTTGGGGCGAGGCCATCTCGGGCCATTCGGGCATCCGCGACTGGTTGATCCGCAACGGTTATCCCGAGCTGGGCATCTTCGTTTTCGCGCTGCACCTGAAACCCGATGCACGCCAATGGCTCATGGACCATGGGCACCCGCACTTGATGGCCGTGATCCGCGGCATTGAGGGCGATGAGCAGGCTTTGGACTGGCTGGACGCCCACGGCATGCAGGTGCTGCGCAAGGTGGCGGAATGCGGCGGGGATGAAGCCGCGCTGCAGTGGCTGCTGCGCGAGGGCCGCCGCGAACTGGCCATGCTGGGCTTGAAGATGTGGTCGGTGAAGATGAAGATCGAGGAGGACCACCAGGACCCGCACAAGTATCCGAGGGATTAGCGGGTGCGAGGCCGCAGGCCGCAATTGCTGGTTGCCCCGCGCCTTCCGCTGAGCGCCATTTAACTCAATGACGGAAGGTTTGCAGCTCACCAAGCGCTGCAGGCAGCACTCCACCGCAGGCGGTGCAGCCTGTTGGGGGGATCAACGGATCAATGGTCGATGCGCTCCACGCGGCGCACCTCGGGCACGCTGCGCAGCTTCTCCACCAAGGAGTGCAGGTGGTCGGCGCTGTGCACGTAGGCCATCACCTTGCCTTCGAAGATGCCGTCCTTGCTCTCGAAGCTGATGCTGCGCATGTTCACGTTGTTCTCGTGGCTGATGATGGTGGTGATGCGGTTCACCAGGCCTACGGCATCGATGCCGCTGAACTGGATGCCCGCAAGGAACTCCATGCTGTCCTTGCCTTTCCACCGGGCTTTGACGATGCGCATGGCAAAGTTGCTCATGAGCTGCACGGCGTTGTGGCAGTTGACGCGGTGGATGCGGATGCCATCGTTGGGCGTGAGGAAGCCGAAGACGTCATCGCCCGGGATGGGATGGCAGCAGGGCGAGAGCTTGTATTCCATGCTGCGCAGCTCATCGCCTATGGTGAAGGTGCCGCCGGAGGTGCCTCGGATCTCGGCCACGATCTCTTCCAAGGGGCGCTCATCCTTGGGCCGGATGCCCTTGGGCAGCATCAGCCGGCCGTTCTTCATCGGGGGCGTCGGCATGGTTTCCAGGTTGTGCCGTTCGCGCGCCACTTTCCAATACAGGTCGGCCGGCGATGAGGCCAGCAGGTGATCGGCCAGTATGGCGATGTTCTCGTCGTTGACCTTGGCTCCCCATGCGCGCAGCTTGTGCTGCACGGCCTCGCGGCCCACGGTGGCCAGCTTGCGTTTCTGGTCGCGCAAGGCCTGCTTGATCTTGTGGCGGGCACTGGCCGTGACCACATAGTTGAGCCACTCTTCCTTGGGCTGCTGCTTGCGGCTGGTGATGATCTCCACCTGGTCGCCGTTGCGCAGGGGCTGGCTCATGGGCACCAGCTTGTGGTTCACTTTGGCGCCTATGCAGCGGCGGCCGATCTGGCTGTGGATGTCGAAGGCAAAGTCCAATGCGGTGGCCCCCACGGGCAGGGAGCGCATTTCCCCCTTGGGGGTAAAGGCCATGATGACGTCGTTGAAGAGGTTGAGCTTGAAGTCGTTCACAAAATCCAAGGCGCTGCTGCCGGGATCCTTGAGCAGTTCACGGATCTTGTTGAGCATGCCCTCCATGGCATGCACGTGCTCTTCTTCGCCCTTGTAGCGGTAATGGGCGGCCAGGCCCATTTCGGCCACCTGGTCCATGCGCCGGCTGCGGATCTGCACCTCCACCCATTTGCCGCCCGGGCTCATCACCGTGGTATGCAGGCTCTCGTAGCCGTTGGCCTTGGGCATGCTGATCCAGTCGCGCAAGCGGTCGGGACTGGGCTGGTAGTAGTCGGTGACGATGGAGTACACTTTCCAGCAGTCGGCCTTCTCCAGCTCGGGCTTGCTGTCCACGATGATGCGGATGGCGAAGAGGTCGTAGACTTCTTCGAAGGTGACGCCCTTGGTCTGCATCTTCTGCCAGATGCTATAGATGCTTTTGGGGCGGCCTTTGATCTCGAATTCGAAGGCTTCCTTTTCCAGCGCCTCGCGAATGGGCAGGATGAAGCGGCTGATGAACCGGCGGCGCACGGTTTCCCCTTTCTTCAGCCGCTGTTCAATGTCGTGGTATACCTCGGGTTCCTTGCCGCGCAGGGAGAGGTCCTCCAGTTCGCTTTTGATGTTGTACAACCCGAGGCGATGGGCCAAGGGTGCGTAGAGGAAGAGCGTTTCGCTGGCGATCTTCATCTGCTTGTCCCGGCTCATGCTGTCCAGGGTGCGCATGTTGTGCAGGCGGTCGGCCAGCTTGATCAGGATCACGCGCACGTCCTGTGCCAAGGTGAGCAGCACCTTGCGGAAGTTCTCCGCCTGCATGCTGTCGGTCTGCCAGTTCACCCCGCTGATCTTCGTGAGCCCGTCGATGATGGTGGCCACGGTGTCACCGAAGAGGTCGCGGACATCTTCCAGGGTAAGGTCGGTGTCTTCCACGGTGTCGTGCAGCAGGGCGGCCACCACGCTGGTAACGCCCAGGCCGATCTCTTCCGCGCAAATGCGCGCCACGGCGATGGGGTGGTAGATGTAGGGCTCTCCGCTTTTACGGCGCTGCTCCTTGTGGGCCTCCAAGGCGATGTTGAAGGCTTTGCGGATGAGGCGGGTGTTTTCGGCGGAACGCTCCCCGCGCACCGCGCGCAACAGGCTGCGGTAGCGGCGCAGGATCTCCTCCTTTTCCTCTTCCAGGTCGATGGTGTACTTGGTGGCGGTACTGCCGGACATGCTTCAAAAGTAGGCGTTGTCCACAGGGGGGTGCTCCGGTTGGTGCGGTGCGGGGCTGGGGATCACTGGGCGGGCAGGATCTGGCCGGCCACTTCACCGAAGCCAATGCGCAAGCCCTGGTGTGCGGCGTGGCCGCGGATCACGATGGTGTCGCCGTCTTCCAGGAATTTACGTTCACTGCCGTCCTGGAGCTTCAATGGCTTGGTGCCGCGCCAAGTGAGCTCCAGCAGGCTGCCGAAACTGTCCGGCGCGGGCCCGCTGATGGTGCCGCTGGCCATCACATCGCCACAGCGCACGTTGCAGCCGTTCACGGTGTGGTGGGCCAATTGCTGGGCCATGTTCCAGTAGAGGTGCTTGAAGTTGGTGGTGCAGATCACGCTTTCGGCGCCGTTCTTGGGCTTAAGCGCGGCCTCCAAGCGGATGTCGAAGGCTTGCGCCCCGGCGGTGCGCAGGTAGGGCAGTGGCTCGGGTTGCTGAGGGGGTCCCTGCGTTCGGAAGGGTTCCAGCGCCTCCAGGGTCACCACCCAGGGGCTCATGCTGCTGCCGAAGTTCTTGCCCAGGAAGGGGCCCAAGGGCACGTACTCCCAGCTTTGTATGTCGCGTGCGCTCCAGTCGTTGAAGAGCACCATGCCGAAGATGAAGTCTGCTGCTTCGGCCGCAGGGATGCGTTCGCCCAAGGGTTTGCCCTCGAAAGTGATGAAGGCCGTTTCCAGCTCGATGTCCAACTGCTTGCTCGGGCCGAACACGGGCGGCTCATCGGCCTTGGGGCGCATTTGTCCCATGGGGCGGCGGATGGGGGTGCCGCTCACCACGATGGAGGAGGCGCGGCCATGGTAGCCCACCGGCAGGTGCAGCCAGTTGGGCATGAGCGCATTTTCGGGCCCGCGGAACATGATACCCACGTTGGTGGCATGTTCGCGGCTGCTGTAGAAATCGGTGTAATCGCCAATGGCCACAGGCAGGTGCATGGTGACCTCATCCAGCGGCTGTACGGCCGCTTGCACCAGGCGCAAGGTTGCGTCATTCATGCCGTGATCCGCCCGGAAGAGCTGGATGAGCCGGTGCCGCAAGGCGCGGCTGCCCGCTTTGCCATGGGCCATGAGCGCATTGAGCACGGGGGCATCGAACGCGGCGGCATCCATGCCCAGGCCCTCCAAGAGGCCTGCGGCGGCTAACGGTTGCAGGTCGATCACTTGGTTGCCGATGCGTGTGCAGGGGCGGGGAGGGTGGTGGCTGCCGGAGCTGATGCCGAAGGGGATGTTCTGCAACGGAAAATCGCTGTCGGCCGGGGTTTCCAGCCAGGATTGCAGGGTGTACAAGTCGTTTGGGGGCGTTGTATCGCTCATGGCGCAAAGGTGGTGATCAGCAGCGCCCGGTGGAAACAGGCCTGGTCCGCCGCGCCTCAGCGCACCGCAGCAACCCGGTAGGCCGTTATGGTGTTGCGGTGCCCGAAGCCGAGGTTCCAGGGCAGCTTATCGTAACTGGAGTCGTACAGGCCCGCGAATTGCCCCACGTTGAAAAAGGTGGCCGTGGAAACAGGTTGCGCCCATCGGGCAATCGGTTCCAAGGTGAGGTTGCGGCCCAGGGCCTGTGCGCTATGGTCTTGCGGGATCACCAGGATGTCGCCGGGCTGCACAGGGCTGGTGGTGGTACCGTACGTGGGCATGCCGGCCAGCCGGGCATACCATTGCCAGCCCCAGTGGCCCGCGCTCCATACCGTACCGGTGGTTTGCCGCTGGAGGGTGTGCGCGATCAGGGGCGCGTGTTGGCGGTAAAAGCCGGCGTAGGCTTTGTCTGAAAGGGTGAGCAGCACGCCCAGCAGGGCCGTGCAGGTGACGGCCAGCACCCGGGTGCCGGCGGTTGCCTTCAGCAGCGCGGGGGCCAGCAGCAGCAGCAGCGCGGGCAGGGGCAGCAAGAGGTGGCGGGAGGCCGTAGTGGGGGAGAACAAGGCGGTGAACAGGAGCAGCCCGCAGGCCCAGGCCGCCAGCAGCCAGGATCCTGTTGTGCAGTGTGCCGCCGGACCCAGGAGGAAGGCGCTGCAGCAGACCATGATCAGGAGGCCGTTGAGCGTGAACGCCACGCGCAGGACCTGGTCGGATGCGTGCTCCGGCAGCTGGCCCAAGTACACGGCCGCCACCAGGGCCACGCCCACGGCACAGGCTGCGGCCCACACCGGAAAGAGCCTCGCTGCGATCTTCTTTCCCAACACCACGGCGAACAGCGGAATGAACGGTGCCACGGCGCCCAAGGCGGTGAGCAGGGAGAGGCTGCGCACGTAAATGCCGCGCAGGGAAGGGTCGCCGCCGCGCCGGTCGAAGAGGTGCAAGCTGCTGTACTCGTGAATATTCCACGCAGACCAACAGGCCAGCAGCACCAGGGGCACCAGTATCAGCGGAAGCCACCGCCATTGCCTGCGCAGCACCAGTGCCAGCAGGAACACCGGCAGCAGCGGCAAGGCCGTGTATTTGATGAAGAGGGCCGCCGACAGCGCGAGGGAGGCCAGCAAATAGCGCGGTCCGTCGGGCATTCGCCCCGGCACCAGCAGCAGGCACAGCACCAGCAGCATGCAGGCCAGCAGCGGCACATCGGTCATCAGGCCTTGGTTCACCAGAAAGGCCGGGCAGAAGGCGAACAGGGTGGTGAGGAGCATAGCGTGCCGTGGTGCGCGATGCCGTGCCAGGCGGTGGAAACACACCAAGGCCAGCAACGTGAACAGGCTGCGCATGGCGTGCATGGGCGCTTCGCCGTACCCGAAGCAGTGGCCGGTGAGCGCCACCAGGTAGAAAAAGCCGGGCGGCTGGTTGAAATGGTGGAGCGGTTCCGGATCATCGGCCCAGTTCACCAGGCCGCTCATGGGTTGCAGCGGGTGCTGTTCGATCCATTGGGCTGCTTCCAGGTGGAAGGTGTCGTCCACGTGGAAGGCTTTGTTGAAGTCCAGCGCGGTAACGGCCGCCCAGAGCAGCAGCACGATGATGGCGGATCGCCGGCGGGAGCCCTCCATGGTGGCGGAAGGTAGCGGCTGGAAGAGCAACGCACCGTAGGGTCTCCGAGGCTGCTGCTGTTGGAGGCAAAGTGTTGCCGCAGGCTATTCCCCGCGGCCGATCAACACGCCGACCACCAGGCTCTCCTCCAAGAACCAGAAGTGCTGGCTGGCACGCTCGCTCTCCTTGCCGGTGGTGAGCACGCTGGGCAGGTCGATGAAGCCGCCGCGCAGCTGGGCCCGCAGGAACACGCGGTCGCCGGCCAAGGCGAAGAGGCCCGCCTGGGCACCGATGCCGTAGCCCGCCAGGTGGAATTTGTTGTTGAGGCCATCACCGAAGAGGCGCACATCGGTGCGCGGGATCACTGCGCCGGCGAACACACCCTCGGTGAGATAGAGCGCTTGGTTGCCATTGGCGCTGGCCCACAGCAGGTGGTAGCGGTCGGCGTCCACCGAGAGCAGGTTCAACCCATCGGTGTGTTCGTAGCTCAGGAAGTCCGGCGTGAGCTGCACCTCTGCGGTGGCATTGGCCATGGCATGGGCCGCGGAACGCTCCGGGCTGATGGTGCCCTGGATGGACACGGTCCGGTCCTTGAGCATCACGTACTTCATATGGTCCAAGCCCAGGGAGAAGCTCCAGTGATCGTTGGGGAACCAGCCGATGCGGTAGTTGTACTGGGGTATCCAAATGTTCTTGGGCTTGAAGTAGCCGCTGAAAGTGAAGGGCTCGGGCCGGTCCTTGGCGGCCACGTCGTACAAGGTGAAGGCATACCCTGCGCCGCTGAAGTGGATGTCGCTGCGGCTGAACTGCGCTCGGTTGTATCCCCAGTAGGCAAAAAGGCGGTGCCGCAGGTGCGGTTCCTGCCGGGCTGCGGCTTGGGCTGTGCAGGCGCCGGCCATTACGGCAAACATCAGGCACCGCAGCGAAGGGGAGCAAGGCATGGCGGGAGCGGAGTGCGGCGGACCTTGGTCACCAGGCGAACAAGGGACGCAGGCGCATCATGCCGTTCACTTGGAAACGGATGCGGTCCAATTGCGACTGGTTGTTGCGCTCCATGAGCGCGCTGTCCATCAGTTCCACCACTTGCTCGCACTCGCTGCCCGAAAGCCCCCTTGTGGTAACGGCGGGCACGCCGATGCGGATGCCGCTGGTAACGAAAGGGCTTTCGGTATCGAAGGGCACCATGTTCTTGTTCACGGTAATGTCCACCGCGCCCAAGATGGCTTCCGCCTCCTTGCCGGTGATGCCCTTGCTGCGCAGGTCGATGAGCATGCAGTGGTTGTCGGTTCCGCCGCTCACCACATTGTAGCCTTTGGCCACCAAGGCGGCGGCCATGGCCGCGGCGTTGGCCTTCACGCGTTTCCCGTACGTGGTGAAGGAGGGGTCCAAGGCCTCGCTGAAGGCCACGGCCTTGGCGGCGATCACATGTTCCAATGGGCCGCCCTGGGTGCCAGGGAATACGCCGCTGTCCATCAGGGCGCTCATCATGCGTGGTGCGCCTTTGGGGGTTTTCAGGCCAAAGGGATTTTCGAAGTCGCGGCCCATCATGATCATGCCGCCGCGCGGACCGCGCAGTGTTTTATGCGTGGTGGTGGTCACAAAGTGGCAGTGGGGCAGGGGGTCGTTGAGGAGTTTGGCGGCAATGAGGCCGGAGGGGTGCGAGACATCGGCGAGCAGCAGTGCGCCCACCTTATCGGCGATGGCGCGGAACCGCGCATAGTCCCAGTCGCGGCTGTATGCGCTGGCCCCGCAGATGATCAGCTTGGGCTTTGCCTCACGGGCCTTTTGGGCCACGTGGTCCATGTTCACCCGTCCGGTTTCCTTGTCCACGCCGTAAAAGGTGGCCTTGTACAGGCGCCCGCTGAAGTTCACGGGTGAGCCGTGGGTGAGGTGGCCGCCGTGGCTGAGGTCGAAGCCCAGGATGGTGTCGCCCGGCTGCAGGCAGGCGAGCATCACCGCGGCATTTGCCTGGGCGCCGCTGTGCGGCTGCACGTTGGCCCACACGGCGCCAAAGAGCTGCTTAGCCCGCTCAATGGCCAGGTTCTCCACCATGTCCACATATTCGCAGCCGCCGTAGTAGCGCTTGCCGGGCAGGCCCTCGGCGTACTTGTTGGTGAGCACCGAGCCCATGGCTTCCAGCACCTGGCTGCTCACGTAGTTTTCGCTGGCGATCAGTTCCAGGCCCTTGGTTTGGCGCCATTTTTCCTGCTCGATGATGTCGAACACGGCGGAGTCGCGCGAGAGCGTGGATTCAAGGGCTTGTACGGGTTGCATGGCGTAGGGTGTGGGCGCCAAAAGTAGCCCCCGTCGGCTTCCCCCGCCACCGGCATTGGTCAGCCTGCGGGGCCATCGGGTCTTATCCACGCATTTGGCGGCGCATGCCATCCAAGCTCGCTGCCGCGGATCCACAAGGATGACTGCGGTCGGCCTGGTCAACCGGTGGATGGATCACCGTGACCGTCAATAACCACCTGGGGTGAACGTTCCCCCAAGTCCGCGCCCTCCGGTCGCCGCAGGTCCGTTTGCCCCGGGCCGTCCGGCAGGGCTGGGCATGTGCGGCAGGTAGCCCAAGCTCTCGAGCGAATCCACCAATTGCCCGGTGAACAAGCGTGCGCCGGCCAGGTTGAGGTGACCGTAGTCCACGAAGTGGTGCTCATCGTTCACCCCGGGGCTTAGGCTGAAGTCCAGGAAATGGATGCCGAAGGGTTGAAGCTCTGCTTGCATGCGCCGGGCAAAGGCTTCCAGTTCGGCGCGGTCCTGTTGATGGCGCACGTAGTGCTGCACCACCACCACCGGTACTCCGCGCTCGCGGCACAGGGCCATGCATTTGCGGAAATACCGGTACTGCATTTCCTCGGATCCATTCCAGTTAGCCGTAGGCTTTGGCGGGTTGGGCCCGGCACTGTCCAGTTTAGCGCCAAAGCCCATGCCGTGGTAAAACCGGTCGGGCGGGGGGGGTGTTGCCTGCCCGGGGGCGGTGGCTCGGACGGCCAACATGTTCAGGGCGGGGATCCCGCCCAGGTTCCAGGCCATTGCTGCGGCACTGCCCAAGTCGGGGGCGTTGGCGATGTGGTCGGCGCCGCTTTCCATGGCATTGGACCTGAAGATGCCATGGAACACATCAAACACCACCAGGCTGGTATTTGCGGGGTTCACATATCGGTCCAGCACCACATAGCTGTTCAAGGGCGACTGGGAGGGGCTGCCCAAGTTGAACGCGGCGTGGCCGCGTGCCCGGAACACGCGCGGGTCATACCCGCGGTAGGCATGGGAAGAGCCGATGATGACCACTTGGTCGGCCTGCTGCGGGTCGTATTCGCGCAGCTGGTACCACGTGCCCCGGCCGGGCGGCATGTAGTAATCGGCCGTTTGCAGGGCCAAGCTCCCCTTGCGGGTGGTCCAGCGGCCCATTATCATGAACGCGGAGAGGTACAACAGGGCGGCAACGGCCACAAAGGTGATGATCGCCAGGGTACGCCTCATTGCCGTGGCCGGGGCAGGTAGCCCAGTGCCTCCAAGGAATCCGCGAGCTGCTCCGTGAAGATGCGGGCGCCGGTCGCATTGAGGTGGTTGTGGTCCAGGAACCAATTGCGGTCTTCAATGCCCGGCACTTCGGTAAGGTCCACGTACGGGATGCCGGTGCCTCGCAACGCCTGTGCCATGTACGCGGCCAGCACCGCATGCGCGCTGCCGCGGCGGTCGCGCCGGGCATAATGGCTGCTCACCACCACGGGTATGCCGCGCTCGCGGCAGAGCGCCACGGTTTGTTCCATAAAGTGCTGCAAACGCGGCTTCAGCACCACGGGTCCATCCGGCGGCGGTGGGGCATCGGTCTTCACACTGTCCGGTTTGGGCACAAACCCCAGGCCGGCATAGGCCGGGTCGGTGTAATACGGGGAGGAGTGTTGCGCCAGTTTGCGCAAAGCGATCATGTTCAGGCCACGCAGGTCGCGCAAGTCCCAGGCCATTCCTTGCGCCGCGGCATCGCTGGGCTGGTTTTGGGAAAGGTCGGCGGTGCTTTCCAGCCCGGTGCCTTGCAGCACACCCTCATACACGTCCAGCACCAGCAGGCGCGTGTTGGCGGAATCCAGGTACTCCTTTACCAGCCAGTAGGTATTCAGGGGTGTTTGCGCGCTACTGCCCAAGTTGAAGGCGGTAAGGCCGCGTTGGGTGAACACGTACGGGTCGTACCCGCGGTAGGCATGGGAGGAGCCGATGATCACCACATCGTGGCACTGTGCGGGATCAAACTCCCGGAAACGGGTCCAGCTGTCGCCCCCGGGCCAGTTGTAATAGTCGCCGGTGCGGTAGATCAGCGGTTTGCCCATGAACGGTACATGCACCAGAGCGGCCATCGCCGCACCGTAAAGCACCACGGTGCAGAGGGCAAAGAGCAGGACCGGTTTCCAGCGGAACCCCATCAGAACTGGAAGTAGATGAAGCTGGTGGAGCCGAAGTAGCCGAAAAGCAGGATGCCCACCAGCAACGCGGCAAAGAGGGCGGTGCCCACCAGGCCCTTGGGCACGGGCTTGTCGCGCTTGGCCCACGCATCGAACAGCGGGTCCATCACCATGAAGGCGATCACCAGCACCCCGGTGAGGTCCAGCATGCTGCGCGGCAGGTCGGTGAGCAACTGGTGCAGGTCGCTCCACAGCAGGGGTGTGCTGAACAGGCGCTGCACCAAGGTGAAGGCATCGTGGATGCTGTTCGCGCGGAAGAAGATCCAGGCAAAGCTCACCAACTGCACGGTGATGAAGATGTTCAGCCAGCGTTTTGCCCAAGGCAGCGCATCCAGGCCGATGCCCTTGGTGAAGCGCGCCAGCAGCGGGGCAAAGACCAAGGCCAGAATGAGGTAGCTGCCGTGCAGCCCGCCCCAGATCACGTAGGTCCAATTGGCGCCGTGCCACAACCCGCTCACCAAAAACACGATCATCAGGTTGTAGTACCAGCGCCACTTCACCACGCGGTTGCCGCCCAAGGGGATGTAGAGGTAGTCGCGGAACCAGCTGCTGAGGCTGATGTGCCAACGGCTCCAGAACTCGCTGATGTTCTTGCTGAGGTAAGGCGTGCGGAAATTCACCATCAGGTTGAAGCCCATGACGCGGGCGGCCCCCAGGGCGATGTCGGTGTAGCCGCTGAAGTCGCAATAGATCTGCACGGCGAAGAGATAGGTGGCCACGGCGATGGCCAAGGCGCCGTACTGGTCGGGCGCCCCGTACACCTGGTCCACCACCACGGCGCAGCGGTCGGCGATCACCAGCTTCTTGAAGAAGCCCCAGATCATCTGCCGCAGGCCGTCCACCATGCGGTCGTAGTCGAAATTGGAGCGCATGCCGGTGCCGGGCGTAGTGCTGTTGATCTGGTTGAGCAGGTTGCCCGGCCGCTCAATGGGGCCTGCCACCAGCTGGGGATAGAACATTACATAGAGGGCGAAGATGCCCGGGCGGTGTTCGGCTTTTTGGTGCCGCCGGTAAACCTCAATGGTGTAGCTCAGGCTCTGGAAGGTGTGGAAGCTTAGGCCGATGGGCAGCAGGATGCCCAGGTCGGGCACGCCGTAGTGGAAACCCATGGAGCGCACCAGCACCGCAATGCTCTCGTTGAGGAAGTTGAAGTACTTGAAGAAGGCCAGCACGCCCACGTTGGCTATGATGCTGGCGGTGAGCACCAGCTTGCGCTTGCGGCCTTCGCTGCGTTCGATCCAGATCCCGGCGTAGTAGTCCACCAGGATGGTGAAGGCCAGGATGAGGATGTACACCGGTACAAAGGCCATGTAGAACCAACAGCTGGCCACCAGCAGCAGCAGCCAGCGCCAGCGGTGCGGCAACACGAAGTACAAGCCCGTGACCAACGGGAAGAAGATGCAGATGAATTCAAATGAGTTGAAGAGCATCCGGGCGCAGGTGGTCCACTTACACGGACAAGCCGGGGTTCGGGGGTTGGAAAAATGGGGCGCAAGGTAACATGGAGCGGGGGCGGTGTTTCAGCGTGGACCAGGGCTATCGGGGTCCCCGAACACGGCACACCGTCATTGCGAGGGAGTCCCCGGGCCCACCGTCATTGCGAGCCCGTCATCGGGCCCACCGTCATCGCGAGGCCGAGGCACTAGGCCGAAGCGATCCCGCACACGCCGTGGCACCACTCCCCAACCGTCACCGGGCGAAGCCCACCGTCATTGCGAGCCCGTCATCGGGCGAAGCAATCTTTAATTCCGTCCGGCTCAATTAAAGATTGCTTCGGACCTGTTAAGTGCACAGGTCCTCGCAATGACGGTAGGGGCTTGTCAAAAGCACAAGCCCTCGCAATGACGGAGGGGCCGGTGCATCACCGCGCTTGCCAGCCCTCATGCAATTCCAGCAGGCGGTCGCAGAAGCGATTGAAGGTTACCTCCGCCCGGAAGTTCTCTTCCCAAAAGTTGCGCACGCCGGCACGAAATGCCGCAGTGGCCATGGGGCTTTGACGGAAGCCGTCGATCACCTCGGCCAATTCCGCCGTACTGGCGTGCTGCGGCAGCAGCACGCCAGTACGTTCGTTCATGATGTCGCGCACGCCGCCGGAATCGGTGGCCACCAAGGGAATGCCGAAGCTGGCCGCCTCTTGCAAGGCCACGGCCACGCCACCTTCCAGCTCGCTGGTGAGGGCGAACAGGTCCACCGGGTTTTCCTGGTACCAACGCATGATGGCCGCGTTGTCCGCCGCACCCTTCAGGTCCACGGTGACGTTGGCGGGCAACCGGGCGACCCGATCTTTGAGCAAGGGCATTGCGGACCCGTCGCCGAAATGGGTCCAGTGCACCGGCTTGGTGGTCCGGCTCAAGGCTTCCGCCAGCAGCAGGACACGTTTGCGCGGGATCACGTGCGAGCAGCTTGCCACGTGCAGGCCTTCCTTTCCCGGGCGCGGGTTGATCCCATGGTCCGCCGTGCCCAACCGGGCCAGCTCATACTTGCCCCGGTATGCGGGATGCCGGGCCTGCATGTGGGCCGATCCGGCCAGTGACACGCAGAAGAGCTTCGCTACGGCCCGTAGTTGCAGCGCTCGGAAGGGGATCACCCCGGAGGCATGCTGGTGCTCGTACAAGTCGAAACCATGGGCCCTGCTGATGAAGCGTACTTCCGGGTGCGTGGCCTGCAACAGCGCCAGCAGCGTGGCCCATTCATGCGTCCAATAGGAGTAGAGCACCACGCGCTTCGGGTCGTAGCGGGGCAGCAACTCCCTTTCCAGCACCGCCAAGCGGTGCACATGGCCGCGCACCGTGCTTTGCAGCTCGCCGCGCCAACGCTTGCTGAACATGGCCATGCCCATGTCCTGCCACAGGGAGCTTACCAGCCGGCGCACGTCCCCGGATCGGCGCAGCAGCTGTGCCGGCGTTGCCCGCGCATAAGGGTCGGGCAGCAGGCGCTCCACCTGCACATTGCCGGGCAAAGGCCGCATGCCCTCTCCGCCGTGCAAGGGAAACAGGCTCACGCGTGCGAAGCGTTGCGCCAGGGTGGGCAGCTCATTCTCCAGGAAGGCTTCGCCGCGCCCAAAGGGGAAGCTTTGCGTGAAGAGCCAGAGTTCCTTGTTCATGGCTCAGCCGTTGGGCACCCGCCCCAAGCGGGCGTTGATGCGGTATTTCAGGGCGTAGACCAGCCGGTCCATGGGCCAGTGCCCGCTTAGGCGCAAGTGGGCCAGTGCCGGTGCCATGCCGTAGCGCGGCAGGTGGTGGAACAGCTTGTTCCATTGCTGCTCCACACGGGCTTGGAAGGCAGCTTCCGGTGCAAAATGCCTATCGGCGTTCAGCGCTATGAGCTTGTTGTACCAACGGCGCAGTGCCTTGACGCGTGCCGCCGTGGGCTTTAGCTTGAAGATGGTGGACCCCATGAGCATCAGGTCCAATTCTTCCGGAGCGTGCGGAATGCCCATCGCCTTGAATGCCGCTTGCTGCAACGGCGCCGTGTCTGCGGCCTTGTCGCGCCCGTGGGCGATGTTCTGCGCTCCGCGCCGGTAGTGCACGAGCACATCGGGCAGGTTGGCCATGGGCCCGTAGGGGGCCAGGCGCAACCAAAGCAGCCAGTCCTCCCCGATGCGCGGCCAGGTGGGGTCGTAGCGCAGGCCATGGGCCTCAAGCACGCTGCGTCGCACAATGGAAGCTCCCTGCACCACGGGCACGCCAAAGGCCAATTGTGCGGCGCAGGCATCTGCCGTCAACGGGTAGTTCCACAGCTCGTCCTCCGCGCCGAACAAACGCATGCGGCCGCCGCTGGCCACCAGCTCAGGATGCGCATCCATGAAGGCCACCTGCAGGGCGATGCGCTCGGGCACGGCGATGTCGTCGGCGTCCATGCGCACGATGTATTCGCCCCGTGCCGCGTCCAGGCCGGCGTTGGCGGCCACGCCGGGGCCGCCGTTGCGCTCGAGTTCCACGATGCGCAGGCGCGGGTCCTTGATCGCGCGGAGCACTTCCAGGCTGTTGTCCGTGCTCTTGTCGTCCACGCAGATCAGCTCAAAGTCTTTGAACGTTTGCCCCAGGATGCTCTCGACCGCTTCGCGCAGGAAGGGCGCCTTGTTGTACACGGGGATCACCACGGAAACCTTCATGGCTTTCGGCCCGCCCAGCGGCGTATGGTGACTTTGGCGAGGTAGGAAAGACGATCCGCCGGCCAGCGGCCGCTAAGGTGCAGGTGGGCCACGGCCGCACCCAGGTCCTGGTCGGCGAAGCGGTGGAAGAGCCGGTCCCAACGCCGGTCCAGTTCAGCCTCGAAGAGCTCCCCGCTGAACAGTCCGCGTTCGCGGGCCATGGCCGCCAGTTTTTGTTTCCACGCCCACAGCTTCCGCGTGTGTCCGGCATCAAAAGGCTTCGCCCACTGGCCATGGAAAGCCAGGTGCAGCTCCAGTTCTTCTTCCGTAAGGGGCAGCTCGAAGAAACGAAAGGCCGCGCGGACCAGCACGCGCCAGTCTTCCCGTTCATTGCGGCCATGGCGCATGTTGTTCGCGCCCGTGCGGTAGAGGGTGAGCGGTTCTTGCAGGTTGGCGTATTGGGCATGGCTGCTGAACTGCAGCATGAAGAGGTAGTCCATGCCCGGCGTTTTCCATCCCGGATCGCAGCGCAAACCGTATTGCTCCACAACGGTCCGGCGCAGCATGGACAGGCCGTAGGAAACGGGCATGCCAAAAAGTATCCCGCCAAGGCAGGAGGCATCGGTCGCTGGCCAGCGGATCACGTTGCCCGGATCGTTCACTACGCCGGCCCAGGATCCCAACGCACCGACCTCCGGGTAACGGTCCATAAAGGCCACCTGCTTGGCAAGCCTTTCGGGCCGCATCACATCGTCCGCATCCAGCACGGCGATGTATTGCCCGCGGGCTGAATCATAGCCCCGGTTCGCCGCCGCTGCACGCCCCGTGTTCACCGCGCTTTCCAGGATCCGAATGCGCGGGTCGCCGATTGCTTTCACCTTGTCCAGCCCACCGTCCGTGCTGGCATCATCCACCACCAACAGTTCAAAGTCCGTGAAGGTCTGTGCCAGCACGCTGCGCACGGCTTCCTCCACGTACGGACCCTTGTTATAGAGGGTCATCAGCACGGTAACGCAAGGCTGGGCGGGCATGGGCGCGCGAAGGTAGCCCCGTGTGCGCTTCCCCATTCGCAAGCGGCCCCGTGAGGAACGAGCGGGAAAGCGAAGCGATCTTGTCCGGGGGTGGCGTGCCACGGCGTGTGCGAGATCGCTTCGTCGGCTGTTGAGTGCACAGCCTCCTCGCGAATGGGGTGGAGGTGGTGCCACGGCGTGTGCGGGATCGCTTCGTCGGCTGTTGAGTGCACAGCCTCCTCGCGAATGGGGAGGAGGTGGAGCCACGGGCGTGTGCGGGATCGCGCTTCCCCATTCGCGAGCGGGCCCGTGAGGAACGAGCGGGAAAGCGAAGCGATCTTGTCCGGGGGTGGCGTGCCACGGCGTGTGCAAGATCGCTTCGTCGGCTGTTGAGTGCACAGCCTCCTCGCG
>WBZN01000157.1_pt1 | contig 93978 bp, 84 predicted proteins | sample 5204281 | NCBI WGS metagenome assembly WBZN01 (sample SAMN12344347, study PRJNA552823) | activated sludge metagenome | biome: Activated sludge suspended growth; feature: Nitrification reactor; material: Wastewater; isolation source: activated sludge from nitrification reactor of wastewater... | reverse complement strand
CCGACCGCATGAAGCGTTAGGTAACATTCCGCCGGTGCAGTTTATGCCTCGGATAACCACGGTTCCGAATCTCTATCGGACAATGTCTACTTGACGGGGGAGCTTACGGTAGTTGCGACGGAGGTAGAGAATCTTTTCTTCAATCGAAGGAGGAGTACGTGACTTAGGATTCTCGGGGCATGGTTTGCTATTGAATCAGCCCTTTTTCTCCACGTGCCGCATAAGCCCGCTTCCATTGATAAAATGTATCTCTTGATATACCAAAATGCCTGCAGGTGAATGCAATATTCACAGATTTAGTGGCATGTTCAAATACTTTGAGTTTGCGAGATATATCTCTTTGCGCTTGTGATTCATCAACGACTCCTTGAAAACAATTTAATTTATCAAAACTGTCAATCGAAGTCGTAATATTCATACCTCAATCAGCGCATCAATCTTCATTAGAACACATTATCTCGCTTCAATCGCTTTGCCAATTCCAGCGTTCCAAAACTCATTTGCATCTTTTGCTCCAACTGTCTTTTAACTACATCTAGTTTGGTTGGTTATTGCAATGGTAGTAGTGGTTGTGCAGGAGCGTTTACAGAGAAGTTTTCTTATTGCTTGCTAAGTTAATCACTTCGCTTTAAACAGCAATTCCCATGAATTGATACACAGAACAGAAAAAGTTTCCTTGCAATATTTAAAGTCAGGTTTATTGTAGATTTCTATTACTGAAAGTATTGCAGCAACAGATTTTTCTAGCATTAAACGAAATCGTGACTTCATGGAGTTTTTTTGTGGAAATTAACGTGATATATAAAATGTTTTGCCCAATATCCTGCAGATGTTGGCGCATCATTGCAGCTATGTTGGGTTATCAGTATGTATTTTAATATGAATTCTTATACGCTATTATTTTAGATAACCGATCCATTTTAAATACAACGTTTCAGCAACTTTATTGAGAGTTTCAACCCGTTGCGACAGATTTTTTTCGATTTCATTGATCGATTGCACCGCTGGCTGATCCGAATCCAATAACTCTAGCAATTCTTCTGCAGCGACGCTGCACCAATCCCGTACCATGCGTTCGGTCATTTCGACGTGACATTGCATGCCAAGATGCATATTCATAGCAAACGCCTGATTTTCGCAATAGGGACTGGATAGAATACAGGTTGCCCCTTGCGGCAGGCTATACGTTTCACCGTGCCAATGAAATGATTCAAAATTCGTCAGATCACCAAACCACGCTTTGGCAATCGCACTATCAGGAACAGTTACTTCACCCCAGCCCATTTCTTTCACGGGATTGGCATTAATCGTTCCTCCCAATGCTTTGGCCATTAATTGTCCGCCTAAACAATGGCCTAAAACCGGCATGTCGATATCGACGGCTTGCCGAATCAGTGTGAGCGATGAATCGATCCAAGGTAAATCGTCGTTTACACTCATGGGACCGCCCATAAAAACTAACCCACTGAATTCTCGTACATCTTTTGGCAGGCTTTCACCTGCATCAGCTTTAATCAAACGCCAAGGGATATGATTATTGTCGAGAAATGTGGCAAAATAGCCGGGGCCCTCGATGGGTAAATGTCTAAAAATTGCAACGGGCTTCATAGATGTTCCTGCCATTATTTGAATAACCTAACGACGGATTTTAACTGGTTTTGGCGTAATTGATACGCTGAAAGCCTAACAAAGTTTTTAATACTTGTGATCTGTATTCATCGCTTCAACAAACTCTCGATGTATATCTTTATGGAATGGATGGCGCAATGTCGATAAAACGACCTAGTTTTACAGACGTGGTGCGCATTGAGCAGTTACGTCATATCGAAATAACGCAAAAAGAGCATTTATCGTTTGCCAGCATCAAGGATATGCCTGCATCTCCTGCTGGCGAGTTTAATTATGCCCATTTTTTAAAACGCTTGAATGATCGAGCCAATCTACTTGTTCGCGATAATCATTTGCAAGATGCGTTACAGCAACCCCAGCAATATTTTGTGTACGCACAGAGAGTTTGCTTGCTGCTGGCCTTGATTTTGGGGGGATTGGCCGCTGGTCAGGCGGTAAGTGAATCCGCCACCTTGAATATCTATTGGTTGCTGGCTGTTTTACTCGGTTTTAATTTCATTTCTTTGCTGTTGTGGTCGGTAGGTGTACTGATGAACATTCAAGGTCTCAGCAGCGGCATCGTCGCGCAACTGGTCAGTTGGTTACCTTTTCGTCAACACAAAGAACAAACGATGGCATCCGTTGCATCGCGTGCGTGGTGGGAAAGCTGTTTATCAGGAAAAATCGGGAAATGGCGCATCAGTGCGCTGACACATAAATTCTGGTTGGTCTATTTGGCCTCTGGTTTGGTACTATTGATCTTGCTGATGCTGGCCAAACAATACAATTTCACGTGGGGCACGACCTTGCTGCCCGATGGTAGTCTGCCGCAAATAACCAAAATTTTGGGCACTCCATTAGAAGCTGTTGGATTAACGGTGCCGCAGGATGAACAAATAGCTGCAAGCCGCATCGGTGTCAAAGGCCAAAATTCTGAAACGAGAACGGCTTGGGCTACTTTTCTAATCGGCACATTGGTGTTATTTGGCATCATTCCTCGTATCATTGTGCTGAGTTTATCCTTGCTCATGCAGCGCTGGCATGAAAGCCGCTATCAATTAGATCTTTATTTGCCTTATTACATTACGTTGCGTCAGCAACTGATGGGGGCGTCAATAAAAACGGCTGTGATTGACGCCGATCCCCATGCGGATAAAACGCCTATTCAGTCAGTGAGTAATGCACGAGTGGCAGGCAAATCCTCTATACCACTCAATGCTACGGCTTTGGGAATTGAATTGGATGATTCGGTGTATTGGCCTGAAAGTATTACGTGCCGCATCAATATCGTTGATCAAGATTCGCAAGATCAAGCGATTTCACTGATAAAAAAACTCAAAGATCCATTGCTTTTAGGTGTTGCGGCCCACCGCCTGCCGGATCGTGGCGTACAACGTTTGGTTAAAGAATTGGTTACCCATTCCGCGCAAAAGCCTTGGATGATTTTGTTGCAACAAGATGCCTCAGTAATGGTTGCCAATACACGCGAATTGGCCTGGTTTCGTCTGGCTGAAGCGTGCGGTATTCCAGCGGATCACGTGGTGAGTCGATAGCATCATGTCTGCAAGTGAACTGCAAGAAACACTGTCGTTGTTGAATGTCTCCGTCGTGGGACATACCAACACTGGCAAAACGTCTTTGATTCGTACCCTGTTGCGTAGCACGCAATTCGGTATTATCGAAGACGCTGCCGGTACGACAAGACACGTCGAGCAAGCAACGCTTGCTGTCGATAATCAGCCTATCTTGAATTTGTATGACACACCTGGTTTGGAAGATTCCAGAGCGCTGTACGCGCATATCCGAAATCTGCAGGCCAAATCGAAATCGATGTCACCCGTGCAAATTCTCAAAAATTTCGTGGAACACATTGCAATTGACGATCCTTTAGAGCAGGAAGCCAAAGTGATTCGGCAAGTATTGCGCAGCGATGTGTTGCTGTACATTATTGACGTGCGCGAACCGTTTCTTGAGAAATACCGTTTGGAATTGAATGTGTTGACACTGGTTGCACGTCCGATCATTACCATTTTTAACTTTACTGCGGAAAATCCGCAAGCATTGGCTAAGTGGCGTGAACATCTGGCGGTCTACAATATTCATACGACGCTTGAATTTGATACGGTTGCTTATTCCTTTGAAGCCGAAAAGCGTTTGTACCAGAAAATTCAAACACTGGTTGATACGCATTATGTGGCTTTGCAAAAATTAATCGATTACCGCGCTAAATTATGGAAACAGCTTTGTCATTCGGGAGCTAAGCGCGTGGTGGAATTGATCGTCAGTGTTGCTTGCCATCGTGAGATCACAACGGAATCGAGCAAGCTTTTACCCGATGCTTCACCCGAAGAACGCTTACATGATTTTGTTCGAAAAGTAGAGCAACAGTGCTTGCATGATTTATTAAGTATTTTTAGTTTTTCTGAAAAAGATGTTGAAATTCAGAAAATTCCCGTGACAAACGGTCATTGGGAATTGGATATTTTTGCACCTGGAATTCTTAAAGCTTATGGTTTAGATGTTGGCAGCGCGGCTGCCAAGGGCGCGGCCGCCGGAGCGGGGATTGATTTGATGGTAGGTGGTTTGAGTTTAGGCGCGGCTACTGCGCTCGGAGCGATTGCCGGCGCGGGTTGGTCCACTTTTAAACGTTATGGTGACGAAATTAAAGCCACGATTTCAGGAAATAAATTTCAATGCGCCGATGATGCCACGCTGCAAGTTTTGTATTTGCGACAAAAATATTTATTACAGAAATTAATGCAGCGTGGTCATGCGGCACATACCAAAGTACGCGTCGATAAGATGGATAACGAGAAATTACCCGATAGCTGGTCGAAACTTATCAGTATGTTGCGTCAGAATCCGATGTGGGTTGTCCCCAGCATTGCACGTAATAATAATCCACACTATCAAGTTGTTGAGAACCAATTGATCGCGGCACTGCTAGATCAAGAAAATACAGCACTAAATTAAGGTTTACGCCCGGTAACGATGCTGTAGTATCCAAAGACTTTATCCACTTCAATGTCTTCAAAACCGATTTCCTTAAGCATCGTTGCTAGCTCTTTGCCTGAGTATTGACGGCCCTCTGTCCATGCCATCATCATCATGCTGTAGGCGGCAGGAAAAAAGGGGCCCGTTTTTTCGTCGTTATAAAGTACTTCATGAATGACGATCCGGCCGCCGGATTCTAAGCTGTTGAAGCTTTTTGCGGTGAGGAAATGACATTTTTCCATGGGCCATTCGTGAAAAATATTCGAAAAAAAATGTAAATCCCCTGTGGGCCATCGATCGCACCAAATATTCATTCCAACAGTTTCAATGCGATCTGTTAATCCATACTGGTCGATATAAGGCTGCGCGAGCTCGCAAACTTGCGGAAAATCCAGAAAAAAAACCTTTAAGTTTGGTAGCTTAAGCGCAGCACCGATTGCTTCTGCCGGCGACGTGCCTGCAATATCGATCATCACGCGATGGCTTGATAAATCGATTGCATCAGGCCAGACAAAAGCCCCTGTGATACTGATACTATGCATCCCGGTGGTGAATTTTTTCAGGACTTCAGCCTGTTCTAAATGAGTGTGATAAATGTTGCTTTTTCCATAAGATTGAGGGGAATCCGTCAAAATAGCTTTTTTCAAACTGGCGAAGGAGTGAAATTGATCATTTTCAATGATGAGATCCCAGAAATGACCAAAATAATGCGGACTTTTTGCTAATAGATAAGTTTCTGTAATAAGCGTCAAGGCATAAAGGCCATCTTTTAGCGACAGAAAACCGAGCGACGTTGCTGTGGTTAATATGGCATCAGCGGGGCGCTCTCTAATTTTGAGTGCCTCGCAAATATCTGATAACGAACGCGGGCCATCCGCTAACAACTCGAAAACATTCAGATGATGCGCTAGCAATAATGCCTGGTTGCCATATAAGCCGATCACGACATCCCACAATGGACGATCATCAACCGGTGGCGTTTTTTGAACTATGGATAAAGCTTCTGATGCCATGAGTCTTCCTTTGATTTAATAATGTATGGAAACCTGTGTATAGACGCAATTGTGCATAAGGACTCGCTTGCTCAAGTACTATACAACCGAAGGTGTTTTAGTCGCTTGCTCTTGTTCCACCAGACGTTTGATATTTTGTACAGTTCTTTCGGCGCCTTCTTTGATGGCACTATGAATCAATGCTTCGAAAGGACGCATTATTGCAAGAATCTCTAGTAATTCGAAGGTAAAAGTCAGCCTGATCGTTTGTCCAGCGTTGATTTCCTGTAACTCGTACATACACCGGAATGGATCGCCGTTTCCAATGAGTACCATTCGAACCCCTGGTTCATAAGCGCAGATAATAAATTTAGATTCTGAACGGCGACCGTGATCAATGCGAACCTGACGTCCTTCTGTCCCTTGCTTGACCGAACCAGGTGAAATTTTTTCGAGCTCTTTGACTTCAGGAGACCACTTGGGATAATTCTCAAACAACCGGTCACCGATGAATTGGAATAAATCTTCTTTGTTGCAATCGATTAATACATGCGCTTTTCCGATGACCGGATCGGACGAACCCAAGTTGAACATGGAACCTAAGTTGAACATATATCAATCCTTCATGGATGCCAAGAGCGAACGGGTAGCTGCGTCATTTATTCAACATTGACTTAACGCTAACAGAACAAAACGGTGATTGCAACCGGGTTTATTGAAGATCAACACGATCTAAATTATTCGAATATTTCGATTTTGGCTAGCTTTTAAAGAAACTTCAAGACTGGAGGATTTTCAAGAAATAACTAAGTAGTGGCAAGTTTAAGTAGAAAAGTAATGCGACAATTTGTTGCACTACTATTTAGCGACCAAGGTGAAAAGTATGATCTTAACGGTAGTGTGGTTGGATTCTGGTCAGGTGGGGGTCGTGCCATGGACTTGAAAAGAGCTCGGTTTCTATTCTTATCTTCCGCGAGTTTTTGAACTCCCGCCGTTGGTTTAAAATTCGATGGCGCTTCTTGGTAGTCGCGGATATGATATTTTGGCAGGTTTCGCGATTAATCGGGATCTTGAAGCAAATCCACTGCATGAATCTTGCGGTGGCACCGGTCAATTGATGCTAGTCAGACTTTCAGCCGCACAGCTTCGTGATAAGCCGGTTATTTTGAACGGCTCGTAAGTATCGCCGCAACCTAACTCGACCATTAATAATTGATAAGAGGTAATGGCATGGTACTCACAGAACAACAACAAACTTCCATTTTTCAACTGGCTCAAGCGATGTTTAAAGCTACACCGGGAGCTATTTATTTAGAGGTACTGGGATCGCAACTGACATCGGGTAGTTCGATAGCCAATATCGCACAATCATTATCGGGAAATGAATTGTTTTTAGGTAAGCTGTATGCGGATGATTTGACGCCTGAAGCGTTTGCAGAAGCTTTAGTAACCGATTTGATTGGCAATCATGCAACAGATACCAATAAAACCTTAGCAAAGAATTACATTGTCAGTAGGCTGGATGGGGGCTCGACGCAAGACGCAGTAATTGCAGAAATAACCCATTTGCTATCAAATTTTCCGGCATCCGACGCAAACTGGGGCGCTGCCGCAACGGCGCATAATACGAGCAATGCGACCAAACTGGTAGATAACTTGGTGGGTGATACTGTGGCTGCAGGCGAAAAGCAAGACGTGGTCAAGTATATTCTCGCACAGCAAGCATCGGGACAAACATTTGGACAGATGGTAGATTGGGCAATCAATGCACTTGCCGGAATGAATTCAGAGGATATGGTATGGGGTAATGCGGCCAAGCAATTTGATAATCGAACGGAAGTATCGCGCTATTATTCGGTTGAAAAATCAGGATCCTCCACCGATCTGTCGAAACTGCAGCAAATTCTAGCGAACGTGACAACCGATGCGACTTCAGTAGCAGCCGCTAAAGCCGCAATTGACAAACTGTCGAGCGGTTCCAATTTCGATCTCAGCAATCTCGATGGTACCAATGGATTTCGACTAGATGGTGTGTCGTTCGGCAGTGGAACAGGTTTTTCGGTTAGTGGCGCAGGCGATATTAATGGCGACGGTTTTGATGATGTGATTATTGGCACAACGCAGACTGGAGATGCTTTTTTTCAGGAAGCAGGTTTTGTGGTGTTTGGGAAAGCATCTGGGTTTGATAACGTAATTGAGTTAGGCAGGTTAAACGGAGTTGATGGTTTTCGCATCCATGTTAGTGAATTGGGGGATTTTTTTGGTCGCGTAGGTAGCGCGGGAGATATCAATGGTGATGGTTTTGGTGATTTAGCTATCAGTGATCCTATTGCCAATGGCGGAATAGGTGCTGAAGCGGGTTTGGGTTACGTTCTATTCGGTAAAGCATCGGGATTTGCACCCATGGTAAAGTTGACGGAACTTGATGGCAACAATGGTTTTCGTTTTAATAATGCGATAGCAAACAGTCTAGTTGGATGGTCTCTGACCTCGGCAGGCGATATTAATAACGACGGAATCGATGATTTGATAGTAGGCGCTCCGGGCGCTACGGAAGGGAACGTTAAAGTTGGTGTCGCTTATGTGTTGTTTGGGAAAAAAACGGAATTTGCTGCGGATATAAATTTATCTACGTTAAGTAGTGGAGATGGTTTTCGTATCATTGGATTGGCTGAAGGCGACTATTTTGGTAATGGAGTAAGCGCAGGAGATATCAATGGTGATGGTTTAAGTGATGTCATCATTTCTTCATATGGCGTTAAAAATCCGAATGGTGCAAAAGCTGGGTTTACTTATGTTATTTTTGGTAAGGAATCTGGTCTAGGTGCGACAGTGGATATCAACGCATTGAATGGAACCAACGGTTTTCGTATTGATGGTGAAGCCGAGGGTGATATTGCGGGTTATTCTGTCACTACGGCTGGTGATATCAATGGTGATGGGTTTGATGATATTGTAATCGGCGCACCTGATTCTGATCATGGTGCAGAAGATGCGAGTCCGAATTATGTGGTGTTTGGTAAAGCTACTGGCTTTGATGCGCAACTAAAGTTATCCACCATAGATGGTACAAACGGTTTCCGCGTCGAAGCAATTGCGCAGGGCGATGAATTAGGCAAGGTTGCTATTAGTACTGCAGGAGACTTCAACAAAGATGGATTTGATGATTTGATCTTCGGCTCACGTGGTGCGAATTCAAACGGATTAACCGCCAATGGGGGAGCCTACATCGTGTTCGGTAAAGCATCTGGCTTTACGGCATCGATCAAACTTGCGGAATTAAGCGCCACAGATGGATTGACCATTAATGGTTTGCAATCTGGCGATGGATTGGGGCATTCGGTGAGCGATGTGGGCGATATCAATAATGACGGATTTGCTGATGTAATCGTTGGCGTACCTTTTGGCGATGGAAGTACAGTCAACTCGGGTACAGCATATGTGATATTTGGACACAATTTACTCGCTTAAAATGTAAGAAAACTCAAGATTGGTTACAGAGAGCGGTTGACTAAAATAAGCGGTGGGTATTTCACAAGGCCTAGCATTATCCAAACCTTTATGGAGTTTCACAGCATTGTAGAGGTTAATGAAACGGAATAATTGAATACGCCGATCGGCGCTGTCTTTAAAAGAAATTTGACTGCGCCACATTTCCATTAGCGGGCGGACGACTCGTTCAACTTTACCGTTAATTTGCAAGCGATTGATACGGGTAAACTTCTGATCGGTAGCGTGTTGTCAGCAAGTTGTGACGAAAGCATGATCACTGATTCCTTTAGGGGCTGTAGTAGATTAGCTTAAATGATAAGCTAATTTAATGAAGGTAAGTCATTGTAGATTATTAAAGAAAATGCAATCAAGGTTGTTGGAATATTTTGTGTTAGAAGTTACAGCGCGATCAGCAACTGATATATTTGGAATTCAACCTAACAGTGCAGCGCTGTTTTATCGCAAAATACGGGAAGTGATTGTTTATCAACTAGAGCAAGAGTCTTACGAAATCTTTGATGGCGTAGTGGAATTAGACGAAAGCTACTTTGGTGGTATTCGTAAGGGTAAACGTGGTCGGGGTGCTGCGGGCAAGGTTGCTGTGTTTGGTATCAACGGCATTGAAAACTTTTGGAATCAGGCCAAACGCGTCCTAAGAAAATACAATGGTATTCCTAAAGGATCATTTCCATTGTTTCTCAAGGAATGTGAATTCAGATTCAACAGTGTTGCAATAATCGGTTGAATTACAGCACACTTTTTTATAAAGTCACGTTCCATCTTCACTTCGGCTAACGCTCGCTTCACTCTGGATAGCTCTAACTCAACTTCAGTCGGCACCTTCTAACGTTTGCCTACTGCAGCGAGTTCTTCTCGCTTTTCAGCGCAAACCCAGTCTTTAGCATCCCCTTGGGTAATGACAGTCGTTTTGCCCCTTCAACTAACGTCAATCCACTTTCTTTGAAAAACTTAATTGATTCCTTGTGAAACTCCTGACTATATTGTGCGCGTGGTAATTCCATCCTTATCCTCCAACTCATGACTGAATACCTCAGGAATAAATCAATTCAAAAACAAATTAAATAATTTCGTCTAAGCATATGAATAAATAAGTAATTGCAGATGGTATTTAGCAAAAGATAAATAATCGATGTACTTAAGTTAATTTGTAACTTAGAAAAGGTAATTATTATGCGAATCGTTAGCTCGTTATTACTGATTGTTATTTTTTTAGCAAGTAGCTAACTTCTTTGTAGGTTTTTCAAATGAATTTTTAGGAGAAATATTATGAACTGGGATCAAATCGAAGGAAACTGGAAACAACTCAAAGGTAAAGCTGTAGAAAAATGGGGAGAAATTACTGACGACGAGATGGACGTTATCGCTGGTAAAAAAGATCAGCTCGTTGGAAAAATTCAAGCTAGGTACGGAATGTCTAAAGAAGCAGCTGAGAAGGAAGTCAAAGACTTCTCTAATGACTGCAACTGCTAATGGACTACAGATACAAGCATGTCTCTGTTTTATGTTCTAACACTTTTTAATAGGAGCAAAAATGAATAGCATTACACATTTAGCTTTAATTACGAAGACCACTACAAATTTACACCAGAGCGGCTCTTTATTGAAATCAAGTGTAAGTCATTACTATTTTAGTAATTATCTGAAACACCCCATGAATGTAACTGGCTTTCAAAACCAGAAAAATACCAGCTATGTTCACGCCATTATGTAATAGATTTTCTATGCCATGTATTCTAGAAAAAACCCAGAAAATGTTTTGGTTTTGGAGCAATCGCTCTCTTTCAAGATAATTCTGGAATTTGATGTATACACAGTTGATCAGAAATATGCAGGGGCGTGTGAAGATATTCTTCTTGATAAAAACGCCAAACCTACTTTTCTTATCGTTGAACATAACAGCGAATGCCTACGTTTTAAAAGATACAGCGCCGTTCCGTTCAAAAGCGTCAACATCAAGTTAGATATGGAGATTATCAGTATTTGCTGGACTAAGAAACAGCTTGATCAATCACCTGATTTTTTCTTTCAGCGTGGTAATTAGTTTAAAACAGTATGGTGAATATCAATAATCAATAATTAAGGAGTGCAAAGTGAAGAATCATATCCCTAACCAAAATCTTTTACACAGAAGCAATTTACATAGTTTTCTTTTGGTATTGCTATTGAGCCTTACTATGATTACCGGATGTGCCTCTAACGAAAAACACTCCAGTACTGGCGAATTTATTGATGATTCCGCCATTACAGCGAAGGTTAAAACTAAGCTGTTAGATGATGAGCTTGTTCGTGGTACAGCCATTAGCGTTGAAACTTTAAAGGGTACCGTGCTTTTAAGTGGTTTTGCCAAGTCTCGGCAAGAAATTGCGCAAGCTGAAAGTATTGCCAAAAGGGTACATGGCGTGCGTGAAGTACGCAATCACATTGTTTTAAGACCGTAACACGTAGCAGTAAAGAAGCAAATCAAATCGTAACACTAACTTTCTATTTATAAAGGAATATCAAAATGAACAATATTGTTAAATTATTTGTAATCAGTGGCTTGGTTGCGTTAATTTCTTCTCCTGTCATCGCTGCCGAGGCACTGCAAGAAAAAAAAGAAGCAGTAACCAATGACGTTACCAGAGATGCAAAGAAAAAGATTAATCGTATTGAAGAAGCAGCATGCACCGACGGCGATGCTAAATGCGCAGGACAGAAAGCTAAACATCGCATAGAAGAAGCTGGTGATGCAACAAAAGACAAAGCAAAAGAGTTAAAAAATAAAGCGGACTAGGTGTGTTATTAGATCCGAATGAATTTTTTCCTCCCTCCGAAAAGGCTTGATTTTCTCTGTTGAGTTATCAGGCCTGAGTAGGTTAAAAGATCTTTTTTGATCAGTGTGATAATCAAAACAGTTAGATATTTTTCCATGATAAAAATAAATTTTCATTATGGAAACTTTACGAAGTTTTCTCAAGTAATTGTAATCATTCATTAAAAGCAATTATTCCTTAGTTCGCTATTTCGAAATTACATAGAAATTACAAATTTTCGTTGTAGTTTAAATAGGCAAATGGGTGATTCTGTTGCGCTTTTTTGTGTTTTAAATTAGCAAATAAAAAAAGAAATCGTTGTTCATAAAAAATTTATACACCTCAGCTTATAATAAATTCATTAATATTTGTTAGTCTCTTAATAACTTTTATTGTGTACAGTTAAAAGTGTTAATGGATGACAGTAAGAAACTTAAAAGTAAAATTTTCGATTAATAAACATATCTCTATTTAGATTGTTGTTACGAATATAGATACACTTTTCAGGAAACATTGGGAAGAGTAAGATAGAGAACAATTAAAAATGTTAAATGATATTTAATAAGAATAGCCGCCTGTTTTTTCCAACCTATTAATGTTGTACTGACTAAAAGCTTTCGTATTACTTTTTTCTCAAGTAATTCTGTATTTCAAGGGAATATCGTGCACCAATGCAAAACTTCAAGGATTTGCGTGCACTGCTCTACTAAGCTATTTTTAAGAAATAATAGTTTTTGCGAAGCTCATTATATTCAGCTGACACATTACTTTTATGAGGGGCTTAATATGTACGCCACCGTTTGTGTTGATCACACATTACCCTTGCGAGATGCATCCAACCAGTGGATTTCTGCCATTTTCAGTACGGAATATAGATTTAAAGCCGGCCAATATCTGGTATATCAAGGCGACTTGCAAAACAAAATTTATATTATTTTAGATGGCTGGGCGCACACTCATAAATTATTTGAGGACGGCCGTAGGCAAATTGTTAATTTTGTTTTACCCGGTAATATGATTGGTCTGGAGATCGATGACGATAAAATTAACTATACCGTTGAAGCAGTGACCGATATTAGGTTACTTGGAATCGAAAAATCTTTGTTTTGGGAAAAAATAAATGCAAATCCGCTTCTATTGCTGCAGATATTGAAGAAAAGAGAAAGGCATCAACGTGTGTTAGAAAAACGCATCATTGTATTAACTTCGGCGAATAGTTTCAATTCAATGGCTCAAATGCTTTATTTACTCTATTCGCGTTTGATTTCGGTAGGTATCCCAGAAAATGAAGCAAAATTTTTTCCTATTAATCAAATCTTGTTAAGCGAAGTTTTGGGTATCTCTTATATCCATGCGCACCGGATTTTTAATAAGCTTGAAAAAATGAATTTAGTGACCAAAAAGAATCAGTGCATCCAATTAGTCGATGTAGAGGGATTATTGAAAGTATCTTACGAAGGATTAGACATCAAGAAACCTAAAAGCAAATTGTTCGGTTGATAGACATAGCTAAATTTTAGATTGTTCATTGCGAATTTAGATACACTTTTCAGGAAATGATAATAAGAGTAAATTCATTACTATCATGGCAAAACTTATGAGCAATCGACTTACTTTAGTAAATTTTTGGTCTATCTTAAAAGTAACGGTGATCAAATCTAACCAAGATAAATTACTTTGTCTTGGTACAACTCAGGTACCCAAATTCCTACCTCAGCTTGTTTTCGTATCGTCATGATCTGGATATCACTGAACTTCGATTTCCTCATTGCAGAATCTACTGTCTTTAAATTACAAGAAAATTCTTTTTTAAATTTCCGCTTTCCCTCGGGGGGATTACCATCCCCAATAAGCGCATACAACTTCTTTCAGTGTTTTGATAAAACTTAATATTTGTATTGTATTTCAAGCAAAAATTTAGGAAAAATTTTAATGAAATTCTCATTGTTCGCTCAAGATTCACAACAATCCACTATTTCTATGCTGATTGGCATTAGTATTATCTTGGGATTTATGTACTGGGCGCGAGTAATCGTTATTCCGGTTGCTTTATCGATTCTCATCACATTTCTTCTTATTCCCGCTGTCAAATGGCTTGAAGATATAAAAATCCCTCGTGTACCTGCGGTTGTATTAGTCACGATAGTAGCTTTGTCGATTTTTTTGGGCGCATCCTACGCTATCACGCAGCAGGTCAATACGCTGGTGGATACTTATCCTGAGTATGAAGAAAATATTAAAACAAAAATTTCTCAGCTCAATGAAAATGGACGGGATAGCTTAATCGATAAAATTCGTAATGTTTCCGAAAGGCTCTATCTGCAATTAGAAGAAGCCAGAAAAAACAGCAGAGGGCTATCCGCTAATTCTGACGATTTAGAATTACAGAAAGTAAGCACAGTCAAAGTTGTTGATGAAACTCCCTTTCGGCTAGCAGAATTAGGCGAAGTGTTAGGCCCTGTGCTAGAACCGATAGCAAACGCCGGTTTGGTCATCGTGTTGGTCATTTTCATGCTGATAAATCGGGAAGACTTGCGCGATCGATTCATATCGTTGGTAGGCGTGGGTCGCATTACCCATACCACTCGCGCACTCGGCGATGCGAGCGACAGAATCAGTCGTTATCTACTGGTGCAACTGTTTATCAACTGTGGATACGGCGTAGCGGTAGGAATAGGATTGTGGTTTTTAGGAGTCCCCTATCCGATATTATGGGGAGCTTTTGCGGCTTTGTTGAGGTACATTCCTTACCTCGGTGCTTGGCTATCCGCTTTACTGCCTATCGCACTCAGTCTATTAATTTCACCCGAATGGACGATCGCAATTAAAGTCATCGCTCTATTCTTAGTCTTAGAGTTAATCACCAACATGATAGTAGAACCAGTGTTATACGGTCGTGGAATCGGTGTTTCACAAGCAGCGCTTTTAGTAGCGGTGGCATTTTGGACATGGCTATGGGGGCCAATTGGAATGATACTGGCATCTCCTTTGACTGTGTGCCTCGCCGTGTTAGGACGATACGTGCCATTTTTGGGTTTTCTAGATATTTTACTTGGGGATAAGCCTACGTTATCGGTGGACCATCGATATTACCAGCGATTATTAGCCGACGACGAAGATGAAGCCAGCGAGATCATAGAAGAACACATTAAAGATCACTCCATTGCCAACGCACTGGATGAAGTCATTGTGCCAGCACTGTCATTAGCTCGCGCCGATTTTCGTTCCAATAAACTGGATGAAGAGGATCATAAGCGGATCACGCTGCTAACCAAGCAGATTCTTGAAAGTCAGCGTATCGAAACAATGGTCGATAAATCGCAAGCAAAGGAAAACGAAGGTAATTCAGATCTTGAAATATCTGCGCAACAAAATACCAAGAACGATTTGCCCAAATCAATCGTACTAGCCATTCCGGCAAAGAACGACGTTTCCGACGAACTGATGGTGGATATGCTTGAAAATATTATCGACTCAGACAGAATCGATTTAATACCGCTGCCTTTTGGCGTTATGGTTTCAGATATCCTAAAAGATATCGAAGAAAAATCACCCAAATTGCTGGTCATTTTATCCATTCCTCCTGGCGGCATGACACATATTCGATATATCTGCAAGCGAGTTAAGACCCGATTTCCCAAATTGCGTATTATTGTTGGCCGGTTAGGCGTTTACGAAGAAGATCGAGAGGAGGAAAGAAAAAAACTGGCAGAAATTAATATCAAACATGTTCAATTTGATTTTGAAAGCGTTATTACCGAGCTTGAACAATTGTCGGTACTCGAACAATAGTGATCATAGAATCAATCCGGTTGAATAGTTGTTTTCTGATAGGTTTGCATCAAGTCAATCTCGCTCTCCTGATTTTTTGTGAGGGCTTGCCAGGGGATGCGGCCAAAAGCGCTGCATGGCCAAAAAAGTAAATGAAGCCGACCAAGTGACTAACGCCAAACCGGTCAATCCTTCCGCAGCAGTCAACATCCGAATCGGACCGATCGGAACTAGGTCACCAAATCCCACGGTGGTATAAACTACCGAAGAATAATAGACAAAATCGATCAAATTACCGTGTTCAATCCCTTTAATATGGCCCAATTCCACGCCATGTTGTACCAGAATATAGCCAATCGCGAAAATCCAAATTTCCAGAATGTGAGCGATAAGCAATCCAAACATCGCCAGTAATACACCAATACGTTTGTGCACATGCGCCCCAAGAGTTAACCCTAACCATCTCAATGCCTCATAGTGCAAGATCACACAAAGTGAAACAAGGCAGGTCGCAATAATAAAAATAATAAAATAATGCATAGGATTTGCTGAAGCAAAAATAGATGAGATTCTACAGTTGATAGCGGGTCAGCGCACCGTAAAGTGAATGAAAAAAAGGAGGAGATTAAAACAGTAACGAAAACAAACTCCCTCAGCACTATGATGTAAACAGCTTTGACAAAATTGAGCAATCTTGTTTTACGGTTGATGATTGGATCGTTAGCATGTAATATTAGTCTCACCTGCATTTATGTTTGATTTTAAGTTTCAACACTTATATCAAACGCGGTAACACTCTCGATTAAAACGCTTTGCCCGATTAGATCTGAACTACTACAAATCAATCAAACTCCAACGTTTCTAATCTGTAGATATAAAATCTTTCGTCTTAAATGACGAGAGATTTCTATCATCAAAAAATTCATTTTATGATTCTGATCTCAAATAAAAAAGAAATTCGTTCACATACTTCCCTGCGTGGCTGGGCAGCTTTAATGGTTGTCTTCGTTCATTTTCGCTCTTTTTTACATTCATCGATAGATCCCGATGAATTTACATTTTTTCTTTACAAGGGTTATCTCTGGGTAGATTTCTTCTTTATCCTTAGCGGGTTCGTGATGGCCTATGTGTATGACATCGAACATCCCAAGCGCTATAGCATGCATGACGCAATGCACTATCTGATTGCTCGAATTGCTCGGATTTATCCTTTGCATTTGATTACACTCGTAGCAACAGTGTTATTTTTTATATTACTCGCATTGATAAACTGGAGCTTGGGGGAAGAAGCTTGCTGTGTGCTCGATGACTCCTTGCGCACAGCCGAATCGCTCGTAGCCAACCTTGTTCTCATTCATGCGTGGGGTATGTTTGACTGGGTCACCTGGAATTTCCCTTCTTGGTCACTGAGCGCAGAATTTTTTTGTTATTTGATCTTTGCGGCCTTGCTCACCATAGATAGTGATAAGCGCAAGCTAGTTCTAGTTGCGTTGTTATGTGTGGGCGCTCTTTTTTATTGCCTATGTATCGCCGCCAGCAACGACGTCAATGAGAATTTCCGCTTATCCATTGTGCGCGCCGCATCGGCTTTCACCATCGGCATGATTCTATTCATCGGACGCAAGGTAATTTCGATACTTTCAGATAGATGTTTGACGTTCATTCAGATTACTGCCTGTATTACACTCTTTTGGGTACTGCATGTTGGCTTAGCCGATGTTCTAGCGATTGCTTTGATGGCTTTGATCGTATTGACCACCTGGGAAGATCGCGGTTTTTTATGTCAATGTCTCCACACTCGCCATATCCACACGCTTGGGCTTCTATCGTTTTCTATTTATATGTGGCATTACCTCATCAAGTTTATCGCAAAACAGGATTGGGAAAACCTCACAGGAATACCCGTACAAAGCAGCGTAACTGGATCGTTGCTGTTTGTGGCTTGCATGATCGGCTTGGTAATGCCGATTGCGATCTGCAGTTATCGCTACTTGGAAATACCCACACGCAAATGGATTAGCTTACGTCTGACCGACTTATTGGAAAACAAGTATGTACCGAATTGGCAGTTGAAGACCTTTGCACAGTTGCGATCTTGATTAATCAGCCAACTGCTGTAATAGCGGTTAAAAGAATAGTATTAAAATTTTCAGAATTTGATGTAACCCGCCACACGCGGAAAGGGAATTTCTTGTATCAAATTGAGCAGTCAATGGACTGGAATTCGATAAAGAAAGCAATCGCAGTCCATTATGTCCCAGTTTCCGGTGCTGCGACGGAGGTCAACGTATTCGGGGTTGCTATTTGTTTAAAAATACTGCTGGTTGAAATCTGGAATGGTAGTTTGAGTGATGAGTCAGTGGAAAACATGGCGAATAAACAACTCCGTAGCAAGACCACCTGGAATCGCAATTTCACAAAGCCTGCTATACAACACCCGTTTTATTGGATCACGGCAATTGTATAAGGATATTTTTACGTAGCTATTTCAGTATTTAGCCTAAAATACAAATTGCTATACTATGTTTAAAATCATTATTTCATAAGAGAAGTTTGCAAATGGCGAAAATTTTCTTTTTGATTATTGTTGTGATATTCATTTTCTGGATCATCAAAATACAGAAAATTCAAAAAAGTAAGGCACAGGATTCTTTGGAACCCATCGAGGATATGGTCAGTTGCGTTCACTGCAACACTCATATTCCTAAAAAAGAAGCCGTTAGCGATGATGAAAATCAATATTTTTGCTCTGTAATCCATCGTGATGAGTATAAAAAAACTTAATTTAGTCAATACTGTGACTGCCTATTTATTCCCTATAAGCAGTGAAAAACCTAATCACAGCAAAAATAATACGCTGCTTAGTCTCGAATTATCTGAATCCAACCATTCCGAACAACGCTGGCGTCTTTTGCAATACTTCTGTATTTACCGATTATTAATCGGATGTGCCCTAATTCTGGTTGCATGGAACTTTAATCAAACAGGCTTTGGTGTATATCGTTATATGCCATTTATTCATACCGTTGCCGGATATGTTTTATTTAGCTGTTTGTGCATAGGATTAACGCGATTTCGCTTTTCTACACTGGATTGGCAGCTTTTTTTCCAAATTTGTGGCGATATTCTTTTTTTTGCGTTTATGCTTTACACCAGCGGTGGAATACAAAGTGGATTAGGCGGTTTGGCATTAATCTCGCTCGCTGTCGCAGGATTGATTGGCCGAGGACGCATGGCGCTGTTTTTTGCATCAATCGCGACTTTAAGTCTGCTACTACAAGAAGTTTATGCATCCATAACGATAACTTCTTATTCTGCGCAATACACTCAAGCAGGCCTGCTAAGCATGGCCTATTTTGCGGTAGCTTGGCTCGCACAACAACTTGCGAAAACTACCTTACAAAGTGAAAAACTTGCCAAAGAACGAGGCGTTGATTTAGCCAATATGTCTCAAGTTAATCAATTGATTATAAAAGAATTAACAGAAGGAATTCTCGTCGTTGATGAGGATGAAAATATCCGACAGAGCAATGCATTAGCAGAAACCATGCTCAATATTGACTTAAGCGGTCATCGAGCAAATTTCCTAAAAATATCGGAACTTCCACCCGAACTTGTTCATTTAATATCAAACTGGCAAAAAAAATGGAATGTTGGACACACAGAAGTATTACGCATTACTTGTACCAACACATTGACCCATGTTAGATGGGTTCCAATACAGTCAACCACGCGCAATGGAGCTGTTATTTTTCTTGAAGACATGAGTCGTTTGGAAGCACAGTTGCAACAATTAAAACTAGCTGCGTTGGGACGTTTGACGGCAAATATCGCTCATGAAATTCGCAACCCACTTTCAGCAATCAATCATGCAACCGAATTACTTCAGGAAAATGATAACGTCACTAGTAGCGATACACGTCTTATGCACATCATCTCTGACAATACGCGACGTCTCAATAAAATTGTCCAAGATATTCTACAACTCAACCGAAAACCTACTTCCAATCCGATTGTCATCAACGGTTATCTTTTTATAGAAAATTTTCTTGATGAATTTTGCTTAGGAAAAAGAATTAATAGAAATATTTTTAGTTTTAACGGAATCAGAAATCACCAAATCACTTTTGATAGCGACCATCTCAATCAAATACTTTGGAATCTATGTAGTAACGCACTGAGATACTGTACCCAACAGGAAAACAGCATTCGAATCAATTTATCAATCGACGCGCAGAAAAATAACACGATCCTTGACATTATTGACGATGGCGCAGGATTGGATGTTCAAAAAAGGAAACAAATTTTTGAGCCTTTCTACACTACCTCATCCAAAGGTACCGGTCTTGGGTTATTTATTGTAAGAGAATTATGCGAAGCGAATCATGCAGTTATTGAATTCATTGAAAATTCTGGCGGAGCTCACTTTAGAATTAAGTGCAACACTATTCAATAACTTTTATGAATAAAATAAACAATACGTACTCACAGGACAAAATTCATTCGACAAAAATTCTAATTGTTGATGACGAACCCGATATTATTGAATTGCTTGAATTAACATTAGCACGCATGGGTATGGATGTTGCAAGCGCGCAATTGATTGGTGACGCAAAGAAATTATTGGACAATAATACATTTCGACTATGTTTAACAGATATGCGCTTACCTGATGGAGAAGGATTAGAGTTAGTCAGGTACATCAATCAATTTTATAGCGATCTTCCAGTCGCGGTCATTACTGCGCATGGAACACCTGAAAATGCAGTCGCTGCGCTTAAAGCAGGTGCATTCGATTATTTGTCGAAACCAGTTGGATTAAAAGAAGTGCGTGATTTAGTAAAATCTGCTTTAAGTATTCCTACTCACGGACAATCGTATCCGAATCAGCGCACACTGTTGGGAAACTCTCCTCCCATGCACCAATTAAGGGCAACAATCGATAAACTTGCACGCAGTCAGGCCGCAGTTTATATCAACGGAGAATCCGGCAGCGGAAAAGAATTAGCCGCTCGTATGATTCATGAAAGGAGCGCACGGCATTCACAGCCTTTTATCGCGGTAAATTGCGGTGCAATTCCAGACAATCTCATGGAAAGCGAGTTTTTTGGCTATAAGAAAGGTGCCTTCACAGGTGCCGACAAGGATCATGATGGTTTTTTTCTGATGGCGCATGGCGGCACACTTTTTCTAGATGAAGTAGCGGATTTACCCTTGGCGATGCAAGTAAAATTGCTACGCGTCATCCAAGAAAAACAAGTTCGCAGGATTGGTGATTCCCAAGAAAAAAACGTTGATGTACGCATCATCAGCGCCACTCACAAAGAGCTCACTCAATGCGTAGAATTAGGACAGTTTCGTCAAGATTTATACTATCGCTTGAATGTCATTGAGTTAAATATGCCATCTCTACGAGAAATGAAAGAAGACATTCCGATCATTGCCGAAAACATTATCAATAAACTTTGTGCAGAAACGAACAGAGCTCCTTGTCAGGTTAAAAAAGAAGCTCTTGAATTATTGATGCGCTACGAGTATCCAGGCAATGTTCGTGAACTTGAAAATATCTTGGAACGTACCTTAGCACTCAGTTCGGATTGCGAAATTGGTCATAATGAATTACAAATGCCAGAAAAATTTAAAATTCCGGCAAAAAGTGAAATCAATACACCGCAAATAAAATTCAAATCTTCCTTTGATGAAGAAGCTATACCGTTACAAGACTTTCTCGACAAACTCGAAAAAGATTCTATCGAGAAAGCTTTGGAGCAAAATCGCTATAACCGAACAAAAGCGGCCAAAGTACTCGGCATTACCGTAAGATCATTACGTTATCGCATGGAAAGACTTGGCTTAAACGAACCAGCTTAAATCATCCATTTGTTAATGCGATGTTTGCACTTCTTTGAAGCTATAGTTTACGTAATTTTAGTTACTCTTAATCGGTGAGTAACCCATAACGACGCAGCCAGCAACAAAACAGCTCCTCCCTGATGTGATGCCGCCAAAGGAATCGGCACTACGTATAACAGCGTTGAGATACCTAAACTGATTTGAATAACAAGCATTAATAAGAAGAGGTTACAAGCAAGTCGAGTCGTTGCTGATAATTCATATTTTTTCGATTGAAACCAAAATAATGGTACTAGAATAGCCAATATCCAGGCGATCAAACGGTGATCAAACTGTACCGTTGCCATATTGTCGAAAAAATTACGATACCAAGGCTCCAGCATAAAAATTTCCGGTGGTATGAAATGTCCGTTCATTAACGGAAATGTATTATAGGCAAAACCCGCTCGAATCCCAGCAACAAAACCACCTGATAAAATCATAATAAAAATTAATATCGACAAACCAATTGAAAATTGACGAAGCGGTCGAATCACTTGATTAGTATCAGAATTATCTGTTTTTGGAGACAATATACCCAAAGCAACCCAAAACATTGCTGCAAAAATAACGATAGCCAACCCTAAGTGAGCGGTCAGGCGGTATTGACTCACATGAGGATCATTCACCAAACCACTCATCACCATATACCACCCCATAAATCCCTGTAATCCACCAAGAATAAATATTCCCGTCAATCTCGCCCCTAACGACCGATCAATACGTTTCTTAACTAAGAAATAAACGAACGGAATAAAAAATACCAAGCCTATTAAACGACCTAACAAACGGTGAAAATATTCCCACCAAAAAATACCTTTGAATTCATCGATACTCATGCCTTTGTTAATTTTTTGGTACTGTGGCGTGGCGCGATATTTTTCTAATAAAATCTCCCAGTCGTTTTGGGTTACTGGAGGCAAAGTACCCACGATTGGTTGCCACTCAACGATGGAAAGTCCAGAATCGGTCAAACGGGTTACACCACCCACAACAATCATGGCGAATACCAAGGCACAACATATTAATAACCATACTGCAATTGGTTTTTGATTATTCATAAATAAAAAGTTCTTTAATCGATTAGTAGCAATTATTTGTCACGCATTAAACGCTGTTTAGTACGTTCCCATTCTTTTTGTTTCTCAGTTTCTCTTTTATCGTGTTGTTTCTTTCCTTTGGCCAATCCAATTTCAAGCTTAATTCTGCCCGATTTATAGTGAATATCCAACGGAACAAGTGTGTACCCTGCCCGTTCGACCTTTCCTATAAGCCGTTTAATCTCCTCTGCATGAAGCAGTAATTTACGTGTTCGAATAGGGTCAGGATTAATATGCGTTGAAGCCGTTTTGAGAGGGCTAATATGACAGCCAATCAAATACAATTCACCATTCCGTATCATCACATAAGCTTCTTTAAGCTGTACTCGACTATCACGAATAGATTTTACCTCCCACCCATGCAAAACGACCCCTGCTTCGTATTTTTCCTCGATAAAATAATCGTGAAAGGCTTTTTTGTTTTGTACTATACTCATCAGGAATGTAACATCAGGAATTAGCGGGCTTAATTTTATCAGTTTTTAGATGCTGTCTCATTAGCAACAACAATTTACTTTTATGGCAGAAATAGAAAAATCAGTTATAGTTGAATACTCAGCAGAACAAATGTTTGCATTAGTGGATAATGTTGCAGATTATCCAAAGTTTCTCCCTTGGTGTGGAGGAACATCCGTCGTTATTCAAAATGATGTGTGTGCACATGCTACGGTTAATATTAATTATCATCAAATTCAACATAGTTTTACTACAGAAAATAAGCGTTACCCCATCAATACCCCTGCCGCCAATAAAGAAGATAAAGATGCTTTGATTGAAATGAGCTTACTTGACGGGCCGTTCGAGCAGCTGGAAGGATACTGGCATTTTATTTCGCTAGGAAACGCCGCCTGTAAAATTAATTTCCGGCTACGTTACACATTTTCCAGCAAAATTTTGGAAAAATTATTCGGTCCAGTCTTCCACATGATTGCTAACAACTTTGTTGAATCCTTCATAAAACGCGCTGAAGAAATCTATGGCAAGCCATCCTGAGTCTTTCAAAGTCGAAATTGCATATGCACTACCTGATCTACAAATTCTTAAGCAAATAACAGTAGATACGGGCAGTACCGTCGAACATGCGATTATGCAATCGGGTATTTTAGATCAATTTCCTGATGTGACACTGACAAAAAATAAAATTGGCATTTTTGGACATTTCGTACCATTTAATACGATTCTAAAACCGAATGATCGCGTAGAGATATACCGCTCTCTAATAGTTGATCCTAAAAAAATAAGAACACTTCGTGCTAAAAAGCAAATAACAAAAAACTCGCGACAAGAATGATAATATAATCTATTGCAATTCAAGTTTATACATTCATCAAGTTACAATAAAAAAAACTGATGGTAATGTTCTTTAAAACATTACCACAAACGTTATGAATATTTCATCACTCTATAAACCAATCCGAATTGTGTTGGTTGGTCAATACAGCATTATTCAATATGCTTTAGAAAAACTGATTGATCAACAAAACAGCACGATGGCTGTTGTCGGAAATTATTCCAATTGCACAGAATCCCTGCTTAATTTAGATAAAGACTCACCTAATATCATCATCATTAATCCAAATCTGGAAGAAGAAAAATATTTAGAAGCAATTTTCGACTTAATTGTCAAAACACACGCAAAAGTCCTAATTTTCAAATTGTTACAGCATTCAGAGATCTATGACAAATTCCTTCTCGCAGGTGCGCGCGGTTTTTTAGAAAAGGAATTTCCATTAGATACCATTATAAAAGCCATTGAAAAAGTTCATGAAGGACAACTATGGTTAAGTCAATCAACCATTATTCGCTTGCTCAATGAACTATCTCTACAAAGCCTCAAAAAAAGCCATCTCCAAAACAAGGATGAAATTCACAAACTGACACCCAAAGAAAAGAAAGTATTTTTTACGATGATTGAAAATGTTGAATTACCGGGAAAAATCGTCGCAGCAAGATTAAATATTTCTGAGAGCACGTTACGTAACCATTTAACATCCATCTACGATAAATTAAATATACACAATAAATCAGAGCTGCGAAGTTATGTGGATAAGCACAAACTTAAATGATGATCCTGTGCAACCGCCCTGTCCTTTCATATTTGTGATATAAATAAACCATGCATTGGAGAAATAAAACTTTCTAAATTAAACTAGATACTAAGATATTCAATGCATATCAATGAGACGGATCTTTTCTTTTTACAACAATTCAGAAGGAATTAGTCACCATGAAAATAATACCTATGTTTATTAGCGCAATAGCGTTACTCGTTAGCACTCAACTTATTGCCTCTGATGCTGGCCATACTTCCGAAGCAATGGAACATGCCGGAAAATCGCAAGCGCATGGAGAAATGGGGCATGCGAAGGAAGCACTACAACACGCAAAAGACAGTCTAGCGCATGCAAAAGCCGCTGGCAAAGAACATGCTGAAGCTCACAAGCATATGGATGAAGCCGTAAAACACCTAGAAGAAGCGATTAAGCACGCCGAAATGGGACATGGAGAAGAATCCGCAAAACACACTTCAGAAGCGATGAAACATATCCGCGAATCTGGTCATTAATTCTGCTTACATATTCTCAAAATCCACTCTTCGAATTTTTCTCCAATAACCACGAAGAGTGGAAATAAATCACCTCACATCACCAACAATCCCAATTACCACTCTCGCTAATTTCAAAAAAATTAGTTCTTTTATTTAAAATCAAATCGCTATATTTAAATATCTTTTTGCCTTGAAATTCTCAAAAAGAATTCATATTATTAGCACTCATAGTTAATGAGTGCTAGAATCTCTGTTAACTATTAACTTAGTTCTTAAATCACATACAAAAGTTATGACGACTTGAAATGTAGATTAATTTGCATAGCTTTTTAACCATAAATAATAGGAGAAAAATATGAAGATTCGTCCTTTGCATGATCGCGTTGTGGTAAAGCGTTTGGAAGATGAGCGCAAAACCGCTTCAGGCATTGTTATTCCCGATAGCGCCGCCGAAAAGCCTGATCAAGGAGAAATCATCGCTGTTGGAAAAGGAAAAGTTGGTGACGATGGCAAAGTCCACCCATTAGAAGTAAAAGTCGGTGACAGAGTACTGTTTAGTAAATACGGCGGCCAATCAGTCAAAATTCAAGGTGAAGAGCTTTTAGTCATGCGCGAAGAAGACATCATGGGTGTTATCGAAGGCAAGTAATTCATTTTGTGCATTAACTCAATATTTATTTTAGAAAGTAATTAGGAGAAAATTTATGTCTGCTAAAGAAGTTAAATTTGGTGATTCCGCACGTCATAGAATGGTTGCTGGTGTCAATATATTGGCCGATGCGGTCAAAGTCACATTAGGCCCGAAAGGCCGCAATGTTGTTTTAGATCGTTCTTACGGCGCGCCAACCATTACTAAAGATGGCGTTTCAGTTGCTAAAGAAATCGAACTGAAAGATAAGTTTGAAAACATGGGCGCTCAGATGCTCAAAGAAGTAGCCAGCAAAACTTCTGATGTTGCGGGCGATGGCACAACAACAGCGACCGTTTTAGCGCAAGCTATCGTCAAAGAAGGCATGAAATATGTTGCTGCAGGAATGAATCCTATGGATCTCAAACGCGGTATTGACAAAGCTGTCATAACTGCAGTCGGAGAACTAAAAAAACTGTCTAAACCTTGCGCAACCGCAAAAGAGATCGCGCAAGTAGGTAGCATTTCTGCGAATTCCGACACTGAAATTGGGAAAATCATCGCTGATGCAATGGATAAAGTAGGTAAAGAAGGCGTGATTACCGTTGAGGATGGCTCAGGTTTACAAAATGAACTAGAAGTCGTTGAAGGTATGCAATTCGATCGCGGTTACTTATCTCCATACTTCATCAGTAGCGCAGAGAAACAAATCGCTTTACTCGATAACCCTTATATCTTACTGCATGATAAAAAAATCTCTAATATTCGTGAACTATTGCCGGTGCTGGAACAAGTAGCCAAAGCGGGCAAACCATTGCTAATCATTGCGGAAGATGTTGACGGCGAAGCTTTAGCAACATTAGTCGTTAACAACATTCGTGGCATCCTCAAAACTTGCGCAGTAAAAGCGCCTGGTTTCGGTGATCGTCGTAAAGCTATGTTAGAAGATATCGCGATTCTGACCGGCGGTACCGTTATCGCAGAAGAAGTTGGTTTGACTTTGGAAAAAGCAACGTTAAATGATTTAGGTCAAGCTAAACGTATCGAAATTGGCAAAGAAAACACCACGATCATTGATGGCGCTGGAAATGCCAACACCATTGAAGGTCGCGTCAAACAAATTCGCACGCAAATTGACGAAGCTACTAGCGATTACGACAAAGAGAAATTGCAAGAGCGCGTAGCCAAACTGGCAGGCGGCGTTGCATTAATCAAAGTGGGCGCAGCAACCGAAGTTGAAATGAAAGAGAAAAAAGCACGCGTTGAAGATGCATTACACGCAACTCGCGCGGCTGTGGAAGAAGGCGTGATTCCTGGTGGTGGCGTAGCTTTACTGCGTACAGCTGCTGCTGTTAAGAAAACCAAAGGAGACAATCACGATCAAGAGGCCGGCATCAAAATCGTGTTGCGCGCACTTGAAGAACCTCTGCGTCAAATTGTTACCAATTGTGGCGATGAACCTTCAGTCGTTGTCAACAAAGTTTCTGAAAATCAGGGAAATTTCGGCTATAACGCCGCAACAAGCGAATATGGTGATTTAGTTGCAATGGGTGTACTGGATCCAACAAAAGTTACCCGCTCTGCTTTACAAAATGCGGCTTCTGTTGCAGGTTTAATGCTGACCACCGATGCGATGGTCGCAGAATTACCAAAAGAAGAAAGTCCAGCTGGTGGTGGCATGGGCGGCGGTATGGGTGGTATGGGTGGTATGGGCGGCATGGACATGTAACTGAACCACGATTCATTCAAATAAAAAAACCCTCAAAGATTCTTTGAGGGTTTTTTTATTCAACCCACGAAGCCACTTTTATTTTCTCAATAAATCACAATCATGATAAATTCTAAGCATGAATACCGTTAAAGATTATTTACCTCCAAATGATTTACTTAAAGATCGCGTCATTCTTATTACCGGAGCTGGTCAAGGATTAGGACGAGCAGCCGCACTCACCTACGCGGCACATGGTGCAACAGTCATTTTACATGGCCGTAAAGTAAAAAAATTAGAATCAGTTTATGACGAAATCGCACTGTTAGGAAAGGCTGAAGCAATTATTTATCCTTTGGATTTTGAGAAAGCAGAAGAACAGGATTTTCAGATAACCGCTCAATCAATAGCGCAGCAAATTGGGCGTTTGGATGGAATTCTTCATAATGCCGCTTTTTTATATGGATTAAGTCCCATCGAGCATCAAAGTATTGAACAATGGCGTACCATTCTTCAAGTTAATTTAATCGCGCCTTTCGCATTAACAAAGGCCTGTTTACCGCTACTTAAATCCGCTCCAGACGCAAGTATTATTGTGACTTCAGATTCGCACACCAGCAATCCAACGGCCTACTGGGGCGCTTTTGTCGTAGCCAAAACAGGTATGGAAGCTTTAATGAAAAGCCTAGCGGATGAATGGGAACAATCCATACCGCATTTGCGCATTAATAGCGTAACTCCCGGTGTGGTTAATTCTCCACAACGAGCACAAACGCATCCGGGTGAAATGAAACACACACTGCGCCAACCTGAAGACATCATGTCAACTTATTTATATTTGATGGGACCAGATAGCGCTCATGTTAGTGGCGAAACGATTTTTTGCTAACAACAGTAAAGCCTAGCTGCGATTCGTTTCAATAGTAGGTATAATCCGACAAGATCAGATTATTCTGATAACAGTATTTAATCGCGAAGGTGGCGGAATTGGTAGACGCACCAGATTTAGGTTCTGGCGCCGCAAGGTGTGGGGGTTCGAGTCCCCCCTTTCGCACCAAATCAACTAATAAATGTATTCGTACTGTTCTTTTTATTACTTGAATTTAGATTTACTGTCAGATAATGGTTTGATACTTGTGTGAATATTTATGAATCAGGAATTTGAATGGAATCCAATATAGAAAACCTTGGTGCGTTGAAACGACGCGTAGCAATTTCAATTACCCCTGAGAAACTTCAGTCTGAAATTGATAATCGTTTAAAAAAACTAGCAAAAACAGCCAAATTAGCAGGATTTCGTCCTGGTAAAGTTCCATTAAAAATCATCGCTCAAATGTATGGCGCTCAAGCGCATCAGGAAGCATTGAGCGATAAAATTCATGAAGAATTTACCAATACCACCAAACACCATAATCTAAGAATTGCAGGCTATCCGCACTTCGAAAGCAATTCAGCAAGCGATAACGCTTCAACTTCCTACGAATTCACGGCCACTTTCGAAGTTTATCCCGAGATTTCAATAGGTGATTTAAGCCAACATTCTCTAGAACAACCTGAAGTACAAATATCCGATAGTGATATTGATAAAACACTTGAAGTAATACGAAAACGCCAAACTCGTTACGAATCAATCAATGATCGTAATGCGCAAGAAGGCGATCAAGTAAAAATAGATTTTCATGGATTATTAGATGGCAAAGATTTTGCTGGTGGGAAAACGCAAAATATTCAACTAATTATTGGCGAAGGAAGATTTCTTAAGGACTTTGAATCGGCGCTGGTCGATATGAAGCCAGGCGACGTTAAATCATTCGATGTAAAATTTCCAGATAATTATCATAGTAAAGATCTCGCCGATAAAACCGTTGTCTTTGAAGTAAAACTTCTTGAATTGAATAAACCGGTATTGCCCGAGATCGATGTTGATTTCGCAAAGTCTCTAGGTATTGTTAGCGGTGGAATGAAAGAATTACGTGACGCAATTAAACGTGATTTAGAAAATGAAACGACCAAAAGAATAAAATCAAAGCTCAAAGAACAAATTATGCAAATTCTATTGGATGCAACTCAAATTGATGCACCCAATGTTTTAATCGAACAAGAAACAGAAAGGCTTATGCAAGAGGCACAAAACAATTTACAAAGCCGAGGTATAAAATCGACTGACATGCAGCTTGCACCAGAGCTTTTCAAACAAAAAGCTGAATATCGTGTTAAATTGGGATTGATCTTAGCTGAACTGGTAAAGCTCCATTCCCTGAAAGCAAAACCCGAACAAGTTCGTAATCTTATCGAAGAGATTGCGCAAAGTTACGAAAATCCGGAACAAGTTGTTAAATGGCATTATTCCTCAAAAGAACATTTACAAGAGGCCGAAGCATTAGTATTAGAAGAAAACGTCGTCAAATGGGCATACGATAAAGTAAAAATCACTAGCAAATCTATAACTTTCGATGAACTAATGGAACTGCCACAACATGAAACCAGTAACTGATCATATGTCAGATCTAGAACCAAGAAATCTAGGATTAATTCCGATGGTGATTGAAACCAGCGGAAGAGGCGAACGAGCATACGACATATATTCTCGTTTACTCAAGGAAAGAGTCGTTTTTCTGGTGGGTCCTGTTAACGAAACAACGGCAAATTTAATCGTTGCACAATTTTTATTTCTTGAATCAGAAAACTCCGAGAAAGATATCTATTTTTATATCAATTCGCCAGGTGGCATGGTATCAGCGGGTTTAGCGATCTATGACACTATGCAATACATCAAGCCAGATATTAGTACTTTGTGCATTGGTCAAGCTGCCAGTATGGGTGCTTTACTCCTTACCGCCGGACAAAAAGGTAAACGTTATTGCCTACCTAATTCACGCGTGATGATTCACCAGCCTTTAGGCGGATTTCAAGGACAAGCGTCCGATATTGAGATTCATGCACGAGAAATCCTGTATCTTAAAGCCAAACTGAATGAAATTATGGCACAACATACAGGACGTTCGATGTCGGATATAGAAAAAGATACCGATCGCGATAATTTTATGAGCGCATCCGAATCGGTTAAATATGGGCTCGTTGATGCCGTATTAACACACAGAGATGAAAATAAAACCTAAATGGGTTAATGTGTGCGCATAAAAACTTAACAAAACTTTTTGGTATTTCAATTTGATTACTGTAGGACATCAATATGCCAGACAAAGCTAACGGTGAAAAACTTCTATATTGTTCATTTTGTGGCAAGAGTCAGCATGAAGTAAGGAAACTTATTGCTGGTCCTTCGGTGTTTATCTGTGACGAATGTATCGATTTATGTAACGATATTATTCGAGAAGAAATACAAAATGACGAAACCTCTAAATTAGTTAAAACTAATTTACCGGTACCTCGAGAAATTTCTCAAATACTAGATCAATATGTTATTGGTCAGGAATCGGCCAAAAAAATCCTTTCCGTAGCGGTTTACAATCATTATAAACGCCTCAGAAATACTGTTGACCTCAGCAAGAATGATGAAGTAGAACTTTCGAAAAGCAATATTCTGCTTGTAGGTCCGACTGGATCTGGAAAAACACTGTTAGCACAAACGCTAGCACGATTACTCGATGTGCCTTTCATTATGGCTGACGCGACGGCATTAACTGAGGCGGGATATGTCGGTGAAGATGTCGAAAACATCATTCAAAAACTACTGCAAAAATGTAACTACGACGCAGAAAAAGCGCAAACAGGTATTGTTTATATTGATGAAATCGACAAAATTTCACGTAAATCAGACAATCCTTCCATTACAAGAGATGTTTCCGGTGAAGGTGTGCAACAAGCGTTATTAAAACTGATTGAAGGCACCATTGCGATGGTTCCACCGCAAGGAGGAAGGAAACATCCTAATCAAGAATTTATTCAAGTCGATACAACTAATATTTTATTTATATGTGGCGGCGCCTTTGATGGATTGGATAAAGTAATTCGATCGCGTACTGAGAAAAGCGGCATTGGATTTGGCGTCAATGTCAAAAGTCAAAGTGGCGAAGGCATTAATAAAGCATTAGCACAAGTTGAACCCGAAGACTTGGTTAAATTTGGATTGATTCCAGAGTTTGTTGGGCGGCTACCTGTCGTTGCAACGCTCGAAGAATTGAATGAAGAAGCATTGATTCAGATTCTTACTGAACCTAAAAATGCCCTGATTAAACAATATCGAAAAATGTTCAACATGGAAGGCAATGTCGAACTTGAATTTCGTGAGGCCGCTTTGAAAACCATTGCAAAAAAAGCGCTGACGCGAAAAACCGGTGCTCGCGGATTGCGTTCCATTCTCGAAGAAATATTATTGGACATCATGTATGATCTTCCTTCATTAGAAAATGTATCCAAAGTCGTTATTGATTACAACACAACTAATAATGATATCAAACCGATACTTATCTATTCAGATCAACCAAAAGTCGCTAAGCGATCGAAATAGCCTTCTTATTCAGTTATCATAGTCTGACGAATTAGTATAAAAACTATAAAAGTCTAATCTAATGAATTTTGGAAAGTTTGTCACAAATAAAACTTTCACTCTTGAATTTATTGTTAGTGAACATATCTAACCATTAAATTTGAATTAACCCATTACTTACAAACAAACCAACATCATGACTTCTGTAGATGATAACTCTGAACAATTAGTGCTGCCCCTTCTACCACTACGCGATGTGGTTGTTTTTCCGCACATGGTGATCCCGTTATTTGTCGGTAGAGAGAAATCCATTAAAGCACTTGAATATGCGATGGAATCTAATAAAAACATTTTATTAGTTGCGCAAAAAATTGCTTCCACTGACGATCCCAAGCCAGAGGATCTCTATCATATCTGCAGCGTAGCGAGCCTGTTACAAATGCTTAAGCTTCCTGATGGAACAGTAAAGGTGTTAGTGGAAGGAAATTATCGGGCAGAAATACTAGAAGTGATTGACTCAGAGAATTATTTCTCAGCAAATATTAAAAAAGTCACATCGGAAGACAATAATAATGCCGAAGCAGAAGCTATGAGGCGCACGATTGTTAATCAATTTGATCAATATGTAAAACTGAACAAAAAGATCCCATCTGAGATTATTACATCGCTGAATGGAATTGAAGATGCAGGCCGCTTAGCGGACACCATTGCGGCCTATTTGCCATTAAAACTCGAACAGAAACAAGAAATTCTGGAAATTTTTGACGTTTCTAAACGCTTAGAACACTTGCTCGGTTTATTAGAAGCAGAATTAGACATTCTACAAGTTGAAAAACGTATTCGCGGTCGAGTAAAGCGTCAAATGGAAAAAAGTCAGCGCGATTATTATCTCAATGAGCAGGTTAAGGCCATTCAGAAAGAATTAGGTGAAGGTGAGGATGGTGCTGATTTAGAGGAAATAGAAAAGAAAATCAGACTCGCAAAAATGCCTAAAGAGGCTTATACAAAAGCAGAATCAGAATTAAAAAAACTTCGCTTGATGTCGCCTATGTCTGCGGAAGCAACCGTAGTGCGCAATTACATTGATGCATTAGTGGCTTTACCTTGGAAGAAAAAAAGTAAAGTTAATGCTAATTTGAAAGCAGCCGAAGCAGAGCTAGACAAAGATCATTATGGATTGGAAAAAATCAAAGAACGAATTGTTGAATATTTAGCCGTCCAACAGCGCGTCAATAAACTTAAAGCGCCTATTTTATGTCTTGTAGGACCTCCAGGAGTAGGCAAAACTTCGTTGGGTCAATCTATTGCACGTGCCACTAACAGAGAATTCGTGCGGATGTCACTGGGCGGTGTCCGTGATGAAGCTGAAATTCGTGGCCATCGCAAAACTTATATTGGCTCAATGCCGGGTAAGATTTTGCACAACATGACTAAAGTTGGCGTAAAAAACCCATTATTTTTGTTGGACGAAGTTGACAAAATGGGAATGGATTTCCGAGGAGATCCTGCTTCAGCTTTGCTTGAAGTACTTGATCCAGAACAGAATAACACCTTTGTTGATCATTATATTGAAGTAGAATACGATTTATCAGATGTGATGTTCGTTGCGACAGCAAACACATTAAATATACCACCTGCCCTACTGGATCGAATGGAAGTCATTCAACTCTCGGGTTATACAGAAGAAGAAAAACTCAACATTGCAAAACGGTATTTACTCACCAAGCAAATGCAAAACCATGGTTTAAAAGAATCGGAATTGTCAGTTTCTGAAAATGCCTTGCGTGATATCGCTCGTTACTATACGAGAGAAGCAGGTGTGCGTTCAATGGAACGTGAAATTTCCAAAATTTGCCGTAAATCAGTAAAAACTTTGCTAACGCAAAAAAATAAAACCAAATTAATCGTAACTTCACGCAATCTTGATAAGTTTTTAGGCGTTAGACGTTACAGCTACGGTATTGCTGAAGAAAAAAATCATGTTGGTCAAGTAACAGGATTAGCTTGGACCGAAGTAGGTGGAGAGCTTTTAACCATCGAAACAGTCGCGATGCCTGGAAAAGGGAAAATGATCACTACAGGAAAACTAGGCGAAGTCATGCAGGAATCTATTCAAGCAGCACTTTCCGTAGTGAGAAATCGATCGCATTTACTTGGTATTGCCGAAGATTTTTACCAAAAAAATGATATTCATATTCACTTACCTGAAGGTGCAACTCCTAAAGACGGACCAAGTGCCGGGATTGGTATTTGTGTCGCAATCGTATCAACACTTACCAATATAGCGGTTAGAGCTGATGTCGCAATGACCGGTGAGATCACTTTACGTGGAGAAGTGTTGCCTATTGGCGGTTTAAAAGAAAAATTACTAGCCGCGCATCGCGGCGGAATTAAAACGGTAATTATCCCCGAAAAGAATGTTAAAGATTTAGCGGAAATCCCAGCAAATATTAAAGAAAAACTGAATATTCATTCAGTGAAGTGGATTGATCAAGTGCTTGATATTGCTTTGGAACACAAACCAGAGATATCTTTTCCAATCGCACAACCCGCTTTGAAATCAAAGGAAGAAAATTTAACAGAATCTCCACTTATAAAACACTAGCTTAAGCAGTCAAGTGAGCTAAATAAAAACGCGTATCTTAAAAAATAAGATACGCGTTTTTATTAATACATCAGCAAGATTCAGGGAAATTCTAATAAGAAACTGCAGGTCCTTCTACCCATAAACATTCAGAAATTAAGCACATCCCTCCCAAACGTTTCATGACCGGTCTTAATTGACCCACTACAATTTCTGCTTGATCATCTTTACATGCAAGCACAACGACAACGTTTTCCTGTTCCATAAGTACATCATGTGGATTTCTGGCTCCACGGGAACCGTATCCGCCAGCGTTTTTGATTACCGTATATCCTTTAACACCGCTTTTTCCTAACAATGTCATTAATTCTTCAAGTTGCTCGATGCCAATTACAATCTCGAGACGTTTCATTGGAATTGTGTTATCCATGGTATTTCCTTTCTAAGTTTGTTAAATAGCTTGCTGTTGAATTCGTTGACAATTTAAAATACTGCTCCTTAGTATAACCCTATTGCACTGTCAATATTGGATACTATGGAACCATTCAGCCATTTGCCAATAAATAGGCACGCCAACAAAAATATTAAATGGGAAAGTCACACCTAGCGAAGCACCAATAGATATCGCTGGATCCGCATCTGGTACAGCGATACGCATTGCGGCAGGCGCTGCGATATATGAACAACTTGCATACAAAACGGCCAACAACATTGTGCCACCAGGCGACAAACCAAACAACCATCCTAGGTAAGCACCAAAAAAACCAGCCGTCAGTGGGAAAAGAATGCCGAAAGTTACAATAAATACACCTTTTTGCATCACCGCTTTTAAACGAGAAGCTGCTAACAATCCCATTTCTAACAAGAAGAAAGCCAATACACCCATGAATAAATCCATGAACATTTTATCGAGTGGCTCAACTAATTTTTTAGTTCCTGCATAATAACCAATGATCACACCCACAACTAATAAGTATAGGCTGGTACCGGTTAAAATTTCATGCATTAATTTACCCCATTGGGTTTTTTCACCACTAGCCCCTGCGCGAGCAAGAATGGTACCTGTTACTAACGCGGGAATTTCCATCAATGCCATGATCAACACCATATAGCCTTCTGATGTTTCCCCTTTCGCTTGCAAGAATGCCACGCCCACCGCAAAAGTTACCGCACTGACCGAACCATAGTGTGCTGAAATCGCACCCGCATCGGCTTGAGTAAATTTACCGACAAATCTCAAAATCGGATAAGCCGTCAAAGGAATTAAAGCTGCTAAAACAACCATAGAAAGCGCAATCGGTAATACTTCCATGATTTCATATTTCGCCATTGAAACGCCCCCTTTGAAACCAATGGCGATCAGTAAAAACAAACTTAAACTTTTATATAAAGCTTCTGGAATTTTAAGGTCAGATTTGATTACACCTGCCAAAACTCCAGCAACAAAAAATAATACAACTGGTTGCAAAGTTGCCATGCAAAAACTCCCTATTTGTTTTGATTATTTAAAAATATTTTTGTAAAGATACACCACAATATTTTTACAATGCCCTTTAAGGTCACGTAGATTTTGAATTCAAGATTCTTGTTATGAATTTATTAAGCGATAAATAAATGACAAGTTTTCTTGTTTTTTATTACGGAACCTTAAGGCTGAAAACGTTAACACAAGAAATGTGAAGAAAGCGTGAAGGTAAACAAACCTTTACGCAAGACTGAATCAACCAAGATGAATATGAAAGGTAGTACCTTTTCCAGGCATGCTATCGACTTCAATACGCCAGTGATAATGATCGCAAATGCGTTTAACAATGGCCAAACCGATTCCTAACCCTTCACCTTCTGAGGATCCACGGAAGAATCGCTCATACAACATAGGTAGGTAGGCCGGCTCAATGCCAATGCCAGAATCAGAAACAGATAATACTTGATCGGTAAAATCGACTCGAATCGAACCGCTATTGGTATATTGAACCGCGTTACGCAATAAATTCATCAGCACTGTATACAATGCCTGACGGTTTACTTTGGCAGTTACGGATTTGGGGATATTGACTTCAAATTCGAGATTCTTGCGAGACATCTCTATACAGATTGGATCCACCGCATCATAAACACATTCGGCCACCGCGACTGTTTCCACTTCACCCAGCGATTGTTCGCGCGCCAAAAAAAGTAATGCTTGTAATTGCTCCCCCATACGCGTTGCAGCGGATTCAATCATTTTGATTCGGTAGCGTAAGCGTTCTGATAAATTATTATCCGTTAACATCAATTCACAACTGGTTAGGATAGTGGTAATGGGTGTTCTCAATTCGTGACTGATATTAGCGGTAAACTCATGCTCACGCCGCAACATGCGCTTAATCCGTGCTTGATAATCATCCAATGCATGAGCGAGTTGAGCCACCTCTTCATCCATTTCAGGCTGCGTTAACAACTCAGTACCGACATCACCGGGTGCCAACAAATTCACTCGCTCCGCAAGATTAGTGACTTGCTGAACTAAAACCTTTGCCAGTAAATATCCCACAAAAAATGAAATCGCAATCACTACGATCCAAGACAACAAAATCGACAATCTTAGCTTTCGTAGACGTTGTGTATGCAATTCAATACGATAGGCAACGAGAAATTTAACTTCATCGATTACCCGTACAAAAACATGTAAATCTTCTGTGTCGTATAAAATACGATGCAATCCCGGTCCAAGACCCCGTAAATACGCGGGAATCTGCAATTCGTCATCCATGTTACGAATAACAAAACTTTTGAGGTGTAAACCGGCCTGAGAATTGAAATCGGAGTGTTTTTGATACCGGCGGACCAAGTGATCCATTTCCATCTCAATGACTTGCTTGATATGCGCTTCTTCAATATTGTCCGACAGAAAATATAGAATGATACAAAGCGTTCCAACAATAAAAATACTAAAAGCCGCCAGCGCTACGGCGACACGATAACGAAGGCTTTGTTTAATCTCGTAGCTGTGCACGCGAAGTTAAGCAATATCCTAAGCCATGTACTGTTTCAATTGGATCGTACCCACCCGCTTTCATGAGTGCTCGTCGCAAAATATGCATATGACTGCGTAAAGTATCGCTGGTCTCTTGCACTTCCTCCCAAGCTTCTTGCTCCAATTCTTCTCGGCTAAATACCCTACCTGGCTCGCTCATCATAAGCGCCAATAAACGTATACACTTTGGGGGAAGCTTAACATTCTGATTTTCAAATCGAATAGAAAGTGTTTTCGGATCAAAAGAAAGCTCACCGGCTTCTAATGTGCGATTAGAAACTTTACCGGCATAGCGTTTATGCATGGCAAGCAACCGCGCCTCGACTTCTTTTAAGGCAAATGGTTTGACCATGTAGTCATCGGCGCCCTGCTCAAAACCAATCAGTTTATCTTCCAAAGTATCGCGTGCTGTCAACATCAAAATAGGCGTATCGATTTGAGATTCCTGCCGCAATTTTCGACACAGGGTAATTCCATTCATTCCAGGCAATCCCAGATCAAGCAAAATAGCGTCAAATCGCTGCGTTACCGCCAAATGCAACCCTGCCATACCGTTAGCCGCTGCATCAACACTATGACCGCGCGACTCGAGAAAATCGTATAGATTAGCCGCGATAGCCAAATCATCTTCAATAATCAAAATATGCATGCTAGTTAACTAACTTTATCTCCCATCTCATGAAATTTGCGACTTCGCGTATGAACAGCATCAACCAATGCCGCAGCATTCTCAGGTGAAGTAAATTGCGAAATTCCGTGACCGAGATTGAACACATGGCCACTACCCTCACCATAACTGGCTAGGATTTTTTCCACTTCTCGGGAAATAACCTCTGGATTTGAAAATAATATTGATGGATCTAAGTTACCTTGTAGTGCAACTTTATTCCCCACACGCTTCCGCGCGGCCCCAATATCGATGGTCCAATCCAAACCAACGGCGTCACATCCAATGGCAGCAATGGCTTCAAGCCACAGCCCACCGCCCTTGGTAAAAACAATACTCGGAATGCGCAAGCCGTCTTTCTCACGTTTCAAGCCAGCCACGATATGCTGCATATAGCGCAATGAAAACTCTTGATACGCAGAATGGGACAGTGCGCCGCCCCAGGTATCAAAAATCATTACTGCTTGCGCCCCTGAATCGATTTGCGCATTCAAATAGGCTGTCACGGCCTTAGCGTTCACTTCCAGAATATGATGCAGCAATTCTGGGCGCTCGTACAACATGGTTTTGATCTCTCGAAATTCGGTTCCACCGCGTCCTTCCACCATATAGCACGCCAGCGTAAATGGGCTACCCGAAAAACCAATCAATGGCACTCGGTTGTTCAAAGCCTTACGAATTTCAGATACCGCATCCATGACATACCGCAATTGTTTTTCAGGCTCCGGAACGCTCAATGCTCGAATATCTTGCTCAGTTCTCAGAGGCCGTTCAAACATGGGGCCTTCGCCTTGTGCGAAATATAATCCCAATCCCATCGCATCGGGAATCGTCAAAATATCAGAAAAAAGTATGGCGGCATCCAGCGGGAAACGCTCCAAAGGTTGTAAAGTCACTTCGGTTGCCAAAGCGGGATTTTTGCATAGCGCAAGAAAATCGCCCGCCCGTGCGCGCGTTTCATTATATTCCGGGAGATAACGACCCGCCTGACGCATCATCCAAATGGGCGTATATTCAATCGGTTGCTTCAATAATGCCCGCAAAAAAGTATCATTCTTCAATGTTGTCATTAAAAAACCTATAAAAAGCTGCAACAGCGTGTTTTTCCAAAAAGATCGACAACACTTTGCTAAATCTACATTTTAACAGCGAACCCTCGCTTCGTGTATCACCATTTATTACAGTTTGGTTCATGGCAATTATCACTGCTCGCCATTAAATGCTTAATTTTCTGCGATGGTAAATAAACGCTGGTATTCTTTGATCGCATATCGATCAGTCATGCCCGCAATATAATCTGCAATTGCTTGATGCCCTTCCCGTTTAAATTTTTCCTGATATTTGATCGGAAGCATTCTGATTTCATTGCTAAATGCGTCGAATAATTTCTCGATGGTATGCTGCGCCCGCTTATTCATACGCACCACCAAATAATGTCGATATAAATGGTTGAAGAGGAATTTTTTCAACTCTTGCTGTTCTCTTTTCACCATTTGGCTAAAATCAATCACAGGGGGTGCTAAATGCACATCAGAAAGGGAAGCAATGCCTGCTGATTGAATATTCTGGCGGCTTTGCTGGATCAGGTCATTGACTAAGGTATTAATGATACCCCGCACTGTTTCATAAACGGCGCGACGCTCTGTTAAATGGGGATATCGGTCTTTCACTTGCTTGAAGTGACGAGAAAAAATTGTGACTTCTTTTAATTGATCCAGTGTAATCAATCCGGAACGCAATCCGTCATCGACATCGTGATTGTTATAGGCTATTTCATCCGCAAAATTAGCCAATTGCGCTTCCAAAGACGGTCTTTTATCTTGTAAAAACCGCTCGCCAAGCTCTCCCAATTTTTGCGCGTTCTTCTTGGATACATGCTTAAGGATACCTTCGCGTGTTTCATAACATAGATTTAAACCATCAAAAGTTGCATATCTTTCTTCAAGTACATCGACAACTCTCAACGACTGTAAATTATGCTCAAACCCACCATGCTCACGCATGCAATCATTCAACGCATCTTGTCCAGCGTGTCCGAACGGCGTATGGCCGAGATCATGAGCTAATGTAATGGCTTCGACTAAATCTTCGTTCAAACCGAGATTACGTGCAATCGAACGCCCAATTTGAGCCACTTCAAGGCTATGCGTCAGCCTAGTGCGAAATAAATCCCCTTCATGATTGACAAAAACTTGTGTTTTATACTCCAATCGACGAAAAGCTGCTGAATGAATGATGCGATCACGATCTCTTTGAAACTCGCTACGACCATCGGGAGCAGATTCCTTGATAACCCGCCCTCTCGAATTGTTGGTCGATACGGCATAAGTGGCCAAACTATTCATGCATACACGCTAACAGGGTTTCCTTTAAAATTTCTGATGGAATATCAGCGCGCATTACGGCTTCGCCGATTTTATCCAATAAAATAAAGCGCGTTTTTCCCGCTTCCACTTTTTTATCAAGCAACATTAATTCAAGATACCTCTCTGGTTTCATCTTTGGTGCGACTACTGGCAAGTTTGCTTGTAAAAAAAGAGCACGAATTCGTTCCACATCGGTGTCATTAATTAATTTCATGCGCAAAGACAATTCTGCCGCCATCACAATACCAGCGGCAACCGCTTCTCCATGCAACCAAACACCATAACCCATGCCATTTTCAATCGCATGTCCAAAAGTATGCCCCAAATTCAACAAAGCCCGTACACCCTTTTCTTTTTCATCAGCCGCCACTATTTCTGCTTTATTTTCACAACTGCGTTGAATAGCCTGATTTAAAACTTCTGGGTCACGCGCAATCAAGCGGTGCATATTACGTTCCAACCAGTCAAAAAACTCAGGATCGCGAATCAAGCCGTATTTAATGACTTCTGCAAGCCCCGCATACAATTCTCGATCGGGTAACGTATTCAATGTTGCGCTATCGGCCAGAACCAGACGTGGCTGATAAAAAGCACCAATCATATTTTTACCCAAAGGATGATTAATTCCGGTTTTGCCACCTACTGAAGAATCCACCTGAGCCAATAAAGAAGTCGGTATTTGAATAAACGGCACGCCACGAAGATACGTAGCAGCCGCAAAGCCAGTCAAATCACCAATCACTCCACCACCAAGCGCGATGATCGTAGTATTACGCTCACAATGATTTTTGAGTAGTGAATCAAAAATTAGATTTAATGTTTGCCAGTTTTTATGTGCCTCTCCATCTGGCAAAATGATTGGAATAACTTTGACATTTTTTTCTTCTAATTGCTGAGCAAATTCTTTTAAATAAAGCGGCGCTACCGTTTCATTCGTTACAATGGCCACACGCTTTTGCGGAATATGCGGCAACACCAAATCGATCTGTTTAAGTATTCCGTGCCCAATATGAATAGGGTAATGACGCTTTTCTGATACGGTGGCAAGGTCGACTGTTATGGTCTGCATGGTAGGTCCGCTATGACAGTTGGGTAAAAATTCTAAATCTGTTGTGGTTAATTTACGAATCAATTTTTGTATTAGAAAACGTACTCCTTGTTTACCGCTATCAATAATCAGATGCGCCGTTTCTCGATAATAAGCATCACGCTGTAAATGTAATTCATTCAAGCGCTCAAGGAGATTTTTAGTCTGCAACAAGGGTCTGTTTTTATCATGTCGCGTTCGGCGATAGAGATCATTAACGGACGAACGTAAATAAATCACTATGCCATTTTGCCTCAATGCATCACGATTTTCTTGACTGAGTACCGCTCCACCCCCAGTGGCCAAGACAATATTGCGCTTTTGCACCAAATCCAAAATAACTTCAGACTCCCGTTTTCGAAACCCAGCTTCACCTTCGATTTCAAATATAACCGGTATTTTTACTCCAGTACGATCTTGAATTTCATGGTCTGAATCCACAAAGTCTTTGTCGAGCAAAGCTGACAGCGCCTTACCGATGGTCGTTTTTCCAGCACCCATCATACCCACCAGTATGATATTGACGCCCTGCAATTTATCTTGTACCAATGATGATATTTCTTTTTTATACGATTTATTGAGATCCATGACGCTAATTGTAACGCAATTAGAATTAGGCTTTTTGATGTGAATACCGCAAGAATCACATCACTCTTCAGTAATCCTATTGGAAATCTATGGTTCCACCTTATTTTTCACAGCGTTTCTTTGAGTCATCAACAAAAAAAACAGCGGAACAAAAATGGTTGCTACGCAGGTTGCTATAATCATACCCCCGAATACGCCTGTTCCCATTGATTGACGTGCTGCAGATCCGGCTCCAGACGCGATCACAAGGGGCACGACCCCCAGTATAAAAGTCAATGAAGTCATGACAATAGGCCGAAAGCGTAACCGTGCTGATTGAATCGCAGCTTGATGAATGTCAACGCCTTGTTGCATTTGTTGATTCGCAAACTCAACTAATAAAATAGCATTTTTCGCAGTTAAGGCAATCAACGTCACCATACCGATCTGAAAATAGATGTCATTATTCATATTCAGTAGCAAAATAGCCAGCAATGCGCCCAATATCGCGAACGGAATCGCAAGAATTACCGCCAATGGCAATGCCCATGTTTCAAATTGCGCCGCCAAAATCAGAAAAACCATCACAATCGCCATGCTCACTGCTAACAGAGCCGCGGAACCTAACTTCTTTTCCTGAAAAGCAGTCCCCGTCCAAGTGATCTGATAGCCTTCCGGCAAGGTACGAGCAGCAATATCTTCCACCAAGGCGATCGCTTCACCTGAACTCACGCCAGCCGCCGTGGTGCCCATGATTTTTGAGGACAACAAACCATTGTAGTGCTCCAATTGCTCTGGACCAACGACATGTTTAATTCTACTCAGTGCAGACAACGGAATCATCGCATCTGATTCGGACCGCACGTATACTTTCCCCAAGTCTTCCGCTTTCATGCGATATTGCGCTTCAGCTTGTAATTGCACTCGGTACGTTCTTCCTGCGCGGTTAAAGTCGTTGACATACAACGTACCCATCGTGCTCTGTAATGCCGTGTAAATATCAGCGATTGCTACGCCTTGTGTGATAGCTTTGGCCTCATCGACTTCGACATAGAATTGTGGCACGAGCGCGCGCATAAAAGTATTCACAGATGCCAAGCGTGGCTCTTTCTTTAACGCTTCGATTAAACCATGAACCGCTTCGCCCAATTGCCTCACATCGCTATTGGCGCGGCTCTGAACATAAAACTCAAATCCTCCTGTGCTTCCTAATCCGCGAATAGCCGGAGGATTAAAAGCAATGACCATACCATCCGATTGTTGCATTCCGATGGCGGACAATTTACTAACCAAATCATTTGCGGTTTCGGTGCGCTCCGACCAATTTTTCATGCGCACGAATAACGTCGACACGTTGCTTTTATTGCCGCCCCCAACAAAATCCATTCCATTCACAGCGAATTGATAAGCCATGGCAGGCTCTTTCGCCAATTCCTGCGTAACCGCATCAGCGGTTTTGATCGTGCGACCTAACGCCGCACTATCGGGCAATATCACAGCAGCAATCACATAACCCTGGTCTTCCGGCGGTATAAAGCCAGTGGGAATATGCTTTAGTAAATACCCCGCAGCTAAAATGACTAACAAAAATAATAAAAGACTGCGTGCTCGATATTGAATGCTTAATCCAACCAACCGCACATATCGACTTCGAACATTCTCAAGCCGACGGTTAAAACCATCAAAATAACGAGGCAAACGATCGGAGTTTTTAAGCAACAATGCGCATAATGTCGGCGTTAACGTCAACGCGACAATACCTGAAATGAAGCTCGCCATCGCGATGGTCACGGCAAATTGTTGATACAACTGTCCTGCAAGCCCGCCGAGAAATCCCACCGGAATAAACACGGCTACTAACACCAGCGTCATCGCTATCACCGCACTGGTAATCTGTTGCATCGCTTTAATGGCTGCTTGAGTCGACGATAGCTTCTCTTCAGACATTAAGCGTTCAATGTTTTCCAGCACCACGATGGCGTCATCAACCACAATACCGATCGACAGTACCATTGCAAATAATGTCAACGTATTGATGGAATATCCTAACAACCACAAACCCGCGAAACTGCCGATCAACGAAATGGGAATGACAACAATCGGAATCAGCGTCGCACGCCAAGTCTGCAAAAATAAAAACACCACCAAAATAACCAGCAACAATGCTTCTGCCAATGTTTTCAACACTTCCCAAATCGATGCTTTGACAAATACACTGGTGTCATAGGAAATGACATACTGCATTCCTTTTGGAAAACCAGATTGCAATTCGATCATTTTTGCTTTCACGGCTTGCGCGGTGTCCAACGCATTGGCACCGGTGCGCAAAAAAATACCCACGCCAACGCCCAATTCACGATTGATATAGGTACGTGTGGCATAATCTTGTGCACCAAGTTCGATACGCGCCACATCCTTCAGATACAAAACGCCACTGGCGCCACTGGCACGCAAAATAATCTGTTCAAATTGCTCGGGTTGTAACAAACGCCCTTTGGCTGTCACGGTATAGACCAACTGTTGATCCGCCAAAGCAGGTTCTTGGCCAATTTTCCCGATCGCTTGTTGCGCGTTTTGAGTGCGTATTGCATTGACGATATCACTAGTGGTAATTCCCAACTGCGCCATTCGATCGGGTCGCAGCCAAATACGCATCGAATAATCTTGGGCGCCAAAAATCCGCGCTTCCCCCACTCCCGGTACCCGTCTGATTTCATCCAACATATTGCTGGTAATAAAATTGCTCAGAAATAAGGGCGTATGTTGACTATCTTGAGAAGTAAATGCGAATACCTGCAACAATTCATTCGTACGTTTTTGTACGGTAACACCGGTACGCCGTACATCCTCAGGCAAACGCGCCAGCGCAGTATTGACTTCGTTACTGACATTAAAAACCGCACGATCGATATCAGTACCAATTTCAAATGTAAGCGTAATCGTTACTCTTCCGCTAGAATCGGCGCTCGAATTGAAATACAACAATCCTTCCAAGGTATGCATCTTTTCTTCGATGGGAGTCGCGACAGTTTTTATCAGTGTCTCTGCATTAGCGCCCGGATAAGTCGCTGTTACCACCACCGTCGGAGGTGTGATTTTAGGATATTGCTCGATTGGCAATTGTATCGCCGCAGCGAATCCGGCTAAAACAATCAGAATAGAAATTACCGACGCAAAAATCGGCCGTTCAATAAAAAAACGAGCCATAGCAAACGTAGAGTGAAAAAAATTGCATTATTTCGATATCGCAGTAGCTTCTGTTAATTGCGAAGAAACTTGATCGCGTGGTTCAACCCGTTTATTCGGTGCTAACCGAATCAAATTATCGATCACGATGCGATCGCCAGGATTCAACCCCGTTTCAATGGTCCAATCTTTTCCAAGCCAGTTTCCAACGGTCACCGCCCTGGATACTAATGTATTATCGTCATTAATGACGTACACATACCTCCCTAAATCGCCAGTCAATACAGCCACTTGTGGAACTCGATAAACAGTTCTCACCTTGCCTGCGGCAACACGAACACGCACGAACTGCCCTGATAAAATGCTGAGCGTAGGATTCTCAAAGGTCGCTCGAATTTCCTGCATAGCTAACACCGTATCAATTTTACTCGCCGCAAAATTGATACGCCCCGGCAACGGATATTCGGACCCATCAGATAAAATCATCGTGACGCCGTGAACATTTTTTTCGTTCAAATAGTCCCCGAACTGTAAAATTTCATTTTCCGAAAAACTAAACCGCACCCAAATTGGCGAAAGCTGTGACAAGGTTGTCAGCACGCTGGTGTTAGGTGACACCAAATTGCCTTCAGAGAATTGTGAACGCCCAGTCACGCCACTCATAGGCGCTTTCACGTTTGTGTAAGAAAAATCAAGCTGTGCTTGCCGGACACGTGCTTTGGCTGACTGTAGCGCTGATTCAGCTAACGTCAAATCGGTTTTAGCTTGATCAAAAGCACGGCGGCTTATAAAACCTTTTTCAATTAACTGTTTCTGGCGTTGCGAATCTTCACGAGCAAGTTTTACGCGCGCTTGCTGTTCTAACATATTGGCATTGGCCTCATTCAACGCATTTTGATAAGGTCCCGGATCGATCAAATACAATGACTCACCGGCTTTTACTGATTTTCCTTCTGCGAAAAAACGCTTCAACAAAATACCGCCGACTCGCGGACGGATTTCAATCTCTTTAGCGCCCTCGGTTTGGGCTACCGTTTCGAGCGTAGTCGGCAATTCAACCGGCTGTGCCGTGATGAAGGTAACCGGAATAGGATCAATTACTGGCGAAACAGATGAATGATTGGCTTTGCCACACGCTATCAATGATAGGCACAGTAATGGAATCACATAATATGAAGAAATCACTTTTTTGCGCAAAATAAATCCAATCAATTGTCTGAACTGATGCCTATATTTAGCTTGATTGATCCATCAACATTCATCACGCCATCTACTGATCTAACAATGGAAAAAACACAAAAGCATATACGGGTTCTGTATAATATAAAGAATAATTTTTTGATAGACGACGTAGAAGTATTACATAGGTAAATAAAGATATTCCTCATAATTCTACCTGCTGGAAATATAACATTAAGGAAGATCCAGCAGAGCGATCGTTTAAAATACTTTTTTTGGGATACCTATTGTGATTACGATTGATTCAGTGAGATCGTGTAAAAATTTCACGGCCTGCGGAATTGTATGTATTAATTTAATTCGACTAATAATAAAGGTACTTTGATATGCCTAACCCTATTCTCATTGCCGTAATGGTTTTTTATTTAGCAACGGCTAGTATCACTGCGCAAGCATCTTTGAAATTACCCCAAACCATCAAAGTCGATCGTGCGGCATTAACGGCAGAACCCCCCTGTGATCCAAAAATATCTCCTGCATGGCGTGAAGCTCAAGTAATTGATGGCGTAAAAATCGACGCGTCTCCCGCGTGCAGCCCAGACAATCCAGCTTGGATAGCCGCTGCCGTCAAAGGAACCAATAATGTTTCCATGGATACGTTAATGAAAACCGGCCTATCTCCGGACACCATCATTAAAACAGATGATTTAGATGGCGACGGCGATCCTGATCGCATCATTATTAAACTTGAAGTGATGGAACTGAATGGCAAATCACCGGATTTTCCCGGCATTGTTCCTACTTTCGATATCGCACCAGGCGTACAACCCGGTGTATGGGTTTTTGCCCCGAAAGGGAGCGGCATGTCCACCGAAAATTTCGAAAGCGTTAGAGCCAATCCTTTACTAAGATTACCGGCGCCGGTTATTCGCGTAGAACAAGGGGATATTGTTCAGCTTGTATTGGAAAATACGCATTATTTTCCGCATAGCATTCATTTGCATGGTGTAGACCATCCGTTTATGCATAAAGAACATGGTGGTGGCGACGGTGTACCGCAAACCAGTGAAATTGAGTTAATGCCGGGTGAACGGCGCGTTTACGAATTTCAACCTCGCCAAGCCGGCACGATGTTTTATCACTGCCACGTGCAAACGCATACCCATTTATCGATGGGGTTGGCTGGGATGATCGTCGTGGAAGAAAACCGGCCGAATAATTGGCTGCAAACCTTGAATATTGGCGGTGGTCATGTGCGACATTCCTCAGTCGCGATCAAAGAAAAATTCGATCAAGAATATGACATGCATTACCACGCAATGGATAAAGAGTTAGGCGATATCATTCAAAAATATAATGATCCGCGGTTAATTGCACGCGATATGAATCAGCGTTATGACATTACCGACTCTACCGAAGATTACTATACAATCAATGGATTATCATTTCCTTATTCTCTTAGAGAATCCTTAATCATCGTTAAACCGGACCAAAAAATTAAGCTACGCCTTCTCAACAGCGGTGGAGAAATGATTGCCATTCATACACATGGTCATCATGCGACGATTACACACTACGATGGCGTAGAACATAATCCGGTCGCACAAATCATGCGTGACGTTTTTGATATGGCACCAGCACAGCGCCTTGATCTGACATTAGAAACGACTAATGATGGAAAACACAGTTATGGTGAGGGCGATTGGCTGATTCATGATCATAGAGAAAAAGGCATCACCACCAATGGCATGGCTGAAGGTGGCAGTATGAGCTCGATTGTATACACCTCTTATCTGGGTGAAGATGGCCTACCTAAAACGAGTCATTTTGGTATCGATCTGAGTCATTTTTTTACGAAAGAATATTGGGAAAGAAGAGTTCCCATTTGGCAAGATCTCGATGAAACCGCCAACTTAGGTTCTCCCGCTGGGCAAACGGTTAGTATGGATGTTGCCACCAAAAATTCTCTGCTCAATGCGACCTATGGATTACTAATAGGAATTTTAATTTATTTCATTTTTAGCAAACGTGAATATATCAAACAAAGTGTGATGACTGTCATTTCACGCAACAAAGATGGTAAAGGGAGTCAGCAATAATGAGTAAAATTATAAAGATTGCTTTCTTGCTAACAGGTACGATGGTGTTGGGATCGGTCGCAACGGCACAACAGCAGCAGGCCAAACCCAATGAGCACGAACAGCATCAACAACATAGCGAACATCAAAAAGAGCAGCCAGCAGCGCAACATGAGCATGAAGAACATCATGACCATAGCGGTCATAGCATGAGCAAAACGACGGGACCGGCCACTGATCATACTGGCGAGCACAATAAAGATCACAGCGTTGACGATAAAACGCATGAGCATGCCATCGATCATAGTAAACATAACGTCGAATCCACCGAACATGGAGACATGCATCACCACCATCATATGGATCACGATCATATGATGGACCATGAAGGCACCATGATCATGGGACAAAATCTCGATAAACTGCCTAGTAGCTGCAAAAGTATTTCTGAAGAAGTGGAAATTACTGTGAGAGCCGGTAGAAAATATGCAGGCAAGTTTCCCGGAACAGCGTTTGCCTTTGATCAACAAGAATGGCGTGTCAAACCTTGTGCGAAAGTGACTTTTCATTTTATTAATGAAGATCAAATTCGTCATCAATTCATGATGCACGGGCTACCTAAATACTTGTATAAATACGGTATGTTCCATTTGGAAGTGACTGGCCCCAAAACCGTTTCTGGCACGATTATCGCGCCAGGATCGGATGACACCTTCTTAGTACATTGTGATATTTCACATCACATGGAAAAAGGCATGAAGGCACAATTCATCGTTGGAAAAGGCAGCGAAAATATACCAAGTATTCCCGGTTTAACACCTTACAATCGCACGGATATTTACGAAGCAGAAAATCTTCCGCGAGTTTCAGATAAAGCCAATCAGAGTGCGATGGTCAGAGAAATCACCAAAACATTCGCCAAACAAGATACGCAAAATTATTTGATGATTTTGATCGGGGCTTTAGTAGGACTATTGTGCATTCCTCTCGTTAAGGTGCTGATACCACGCAAGAAAACTGAAAAATAATTGACTAGAAAAATAAAACCAGCTAAATGTGGCTTACATTTAGCTGGTGAGTCGTTTTCAAATTTATTGTTATTAGAAATTCACATAAATCATGTGCTGTTAGCGTCAACTTGCATTAACATTTAATCAGCTTTACGATTCATGCCCTTTCAATATCGGCAAAATTTCCAATATATTTAATTAACTAACTACATTTTCCTGTTTCAGAACCGTCATCCTTGGTTTCGCTACCGTCTTCTTTAACGCAAGAATTTTGACAAACACCCGATTTTTTGCAGGATTTGCCAGCAGGAAGACTTTTCTTATCAATACATTGGCCTTCTACTAGGTAACACACTTGATTTGCGCCACAAGCAGATTTTCCGTCTTTTTCGGTTTCTAAACTACATTTTGCAAAAGCATGGCCCGCCATAAATGTAAGTGCGACGAGAAGCGCTGCAACATTTATTGTTTTCTTAAACATGTTTTCTCCTTTCTTGTATCAACAATAAGCAAAAATTATTTTTTGCCGTGATAAGCATAACAAAAAATATTTACCCTATGTTTGAATGTTGGAATTGTTTAATCTGCGTCAAAAGTAAATAACTTTCATTTTTCAGGTTCACCTTGCTGTCGTTGCAAATGCGCTTCGACATCTTTTTGGCTGAATCCAATCGCACTGGCAACCCGATCGGCATGACTCACTTTGGATACGCCAGAGATCAAATGATGCGTTGGGCCACTAGACGCAAACTCCACTTGTAGATAACGTCCGATCTGATCACGTTGAAGCAATTCACACAATTCATGATTATGGGTCACTAACAAAGTACTCGAACCGAGTTTATGAAACCCTTTCAAAATATATTCCGAAATCGTCATTTTTTCTTCAAATGTAGTGCCTTCGGATAATTCATCAAGCACAACCAGACTGAGTGGCGTTGAATTGAAAAATATCTCGCGCGTACGAGTCAGCTCATACGCAAAACGCCCCATACCTGCGCTCAAATGCCCTGGATCTGGCACTTGGTAATAAATATGTTCTGCGGGTACTAATTTTCCTTGCTTTGCTGGTATATAACAGCCAATCTGTCCAAGCAATTGAATTTGAACGACTGTTTTACAATAAGCCGTTTTGCCACCGCTATTCGGTCCGGTAATGATTAAAATTCTTCCTTGTGCGTCCAATTGAATGTCATTCGGCACATAATCAGTAATCTGATGAATCAATAAAGGATTTTTTGCGTAACTGACCATTAATTGATGCGAGTTTTCAGCAATGATATCCGGCAACGTTTTATCGACGGTTAATGTTTCCCCGTACTGATAAAATGATAGCAATTCATCGATCATGCCCAACGCTTCGATCGCTTTGGCTAGTTCAACGCTTTCGCGAAAATTTTTACGCAATGGGTAAATGATGGAATCACGATCAGATACCCCCATCGCTAATAAAATGATCGGGAATACCGGCACCGTCAAACCTAGAATCGCATAACTGATGTAAGAACCACGGAAGTCGGGCATCAACATTTCAAAAAACAATAAAATGCCATATGAAGCCGCAAAAAATAATACCGCCGGAATCCATTTGAAAAGCGTGGGATGGAATCGGGTAAAGAGATCAAATCCTGTTTTTTCTTTTTTGGTTTTAAACTTACCGTTATTCGAATAAACCGGGCCCTTCAGCAAATCATATAATCTCGATTGACCAAACTCGCGAATAGCATCCAGCACAGTACGCAAATAAGGTGACTGCGGCGTAGGGATTTCAGAGGCCTTCTCCACTAAATCAATTACAAATTCGGTACCATCCCGGTATTGCAGATACCCATAGCCGCCAAACTCAAGTTTATCGATACGCGAACTCGGTTCATCCGTAGCAAGTCCGCCAATAAACTCGCCGTATAACAAATATTTCAATGACTTTTCATTTTTAGCTGCTTTTGAAACGAATTGCGTCAAAGCGTCACGTAAATGCGAATTAGCCGCTATTTCCTTCAATGCCGCTTGCTTTTGTTGCACTATCTGCGCGTCAGATAACGGATGAGCAACGGAACGAAAAAGCACCAACTTTCCTGCCTCGGTTCGTGTCTTATCAATCGTTTGGAATAATTTTTCGGCTTCAATCGCTGCAAAGGTCTTCGGATCAAGAACTGAAAAATCATTATCGTTTGGACGAATATCATCCATGTTTGTCGGCTGATCCGTAGCCGATTGAATCAATTTATTACGCCAAATATTAATCATAAAATGCGTTATTGTGTCGCTGGTTAAAAATTACTTGAATAGCAATTGCTGGGTATTCAATCTGAACATGTAAAATACGCATTTTTAAATTGAATTACAACTGATGCCTTATTATTTGTGGAACAATCGTTAAATCACATGAAGCCTCCTACGCAGAAATCTTATCGATGGGTGATTATCTTCATCACGATCAGCGTTGTATTACTGGGTGGATGGTACTATTCACGCCCCAAACCCATACCGGTTGAAGTCACCGTGGTTGCTGCCGGGAATGTTGAATCAACCATCGTCAATACCCGCGCTGGCACCGTAAAATCCTGTCAAAGATCGAATCTTGCGCCGGCTTCAGGGGGACAGATTGCGAAAATTTGGGTCAAAGAAGGCGATCACGTCCAAAAAGGGCAAGTCTTGTTAGAATTATGGAACCACGATTTACGTGCGCAACACGATTTGGCAAAACGTCAATTGACGACTGCGCAAGAACGCAAACGGGAAACCTGCATTTTGGCTGATAATGCGCAACGTGAATTTGTCCGCACAGAACAACTCTTGACAAAGGGTTTCGTCAGTTCGCAACGAGTCGATGATGCGCGTGCGAATGCAAGCTCCCGTCGAGCGAGTTGTGAAGCGACCATTTCGGATATCAAACGCGCTGAAGCACAAATTCGCGTAACCGAAGCTACCATTGATCGCACCGTCATTACCGCGCCATTCTCTGGCATTATTGGACATATCAGCGGAGAATTGGGAGAATTCACGACGCCCTCGCCGCCTGGAATTCCTACGCCGCCTACCATTGACTTAATTGACGACGGTTGTTTATACATTTCAGCGCCAATGGATGAAGTCGATGCACCGAAACTTGAAATCAATCAAGAAGCTAGAATTACCCTGGATGCCATGCCAAACAAGACTTTTCCTGGCAAAATACGTCGTATCGCGCCTTTCGTAACCGAAATAGAAAAACAAGCGCGTACAGTGGATATCGAAGTTGATTTCCAACAAGCTCCGACACAGGGACTTTTGGTCGGGTACAGTGCTGATGTCGAAGTAGTACTGTCGCGCAAAGTCGAAGTTTTACGGATTCCGACCCAAACGCTGCGGCAAAACAATAAAGTTTGGCTGGTCGATTCAAACAATCATTTGAGCGAACAATCGGTTGAGGTGGGTTTGAGTAACTGGAGCTTTACCGAAATTACCAGTGGTTTGAAACAAGGCGATCGTATCTTGTTATCATTTGATCACGACGGTATCAAAGAAGGCGCTTTAGTAGAAGCCAAATCGCCCTAATATGATTCGTCTCATTGATATCACGCGCACCTTTAAAATGGGTGAGCAAACTGTGTTGGCTTTGAATCAAATCAATCTGAATATTACATCGGGTGAGTATGTTTCGATTATGGGGCCTTCAGGCTCTGGCAAATCGACGCTACTTAACATCATTGGGCTACTCGATCAACCTGACGCAGGTCGGTACGAATTAGACGGAAAGGTAGTGACGGAATTGACTGAAGTCGAACAAGCGCAAATCCGACGAGAAAAAATTGGCTTTGTTTTTCAATCGTTTCATTTAATTCCGCGCTTAACCGCAGCAGAAAACATAGAATTACCACTGACCTTGGATGGTGTGCCCGTTAGCGAAAGAAAAATACGCGTACAAAATGCTTTGCAAGCTTTTGAACTTGAGCAACGTGCCAATCACCGTCCATCAGAGCTTTCCGGTGGGCAACGCCAGCGAGTCGCGATTGCACGTGCAACCATTATGCAACCCAGTGTCATTCTTGCCGATGAACCCACCGGTAATTTGGACCACAAAATTGGTGCGGAGGTTATGGTCTTATTGGAAAAGCTACAACAACATGGCACAACCTTGATCATGGTTACTCACGATCGAGAATTGGGCGCGCGAGCAACACGACAAATTGCTATGCGCGACGGTAAGATCGTCTCAGACCAAACACATGACACTGTTTGATACCTTACAAACTTCGCTCAGAACGGTTATTAGCTATCGTATTCGCTCGGTTCTTATCGTTTTAGCCATGTCACTCGGCGTGGCTGCGGTGGTGATTCTCACAGCGCTTGGAGATGGCGCGAGAAATTTCGTTATTAATCAATTTTCATCGATCGGAACCAATTTATTAGTGGTATTACCCGGTCGCGCGGAAACCACAGGATCATTTCCCGGTGCCGTGTTAGGTCAAACTCCGCGAGATTTGACATTGCATGATGCGCAATTATTGGGACGTCTTCCTCAAGTCAAACGCTATGCACCGCTTAGCATTGGTGCCGCAGAATTATCGATTCCCAATCGTTTACGCGAAGTTACCGTATTGGGAAGTAACGCAGATCTCATTCCGATTCGGCATATGAAACTGGCACAAGGCAGTTTTCTGCAGCACGGCTCTGGAAGAAGTGCGCAAATTGTATTAGGTGCAAAAATTGCCAATGAATTTTTCCCGCGCATCCCAGCCATTGGACAGCATATCCGCTTGGGTGACAGTCGTTTTTTGGTTTCAGGCATTCTCGCGCCTCAAGGAGAATCGATGGGATTTAATACTGACGAAATCGTCATTATCCCGGTCGATTATGCGCAAGCTTTATTCAATACCACGTCGCTTTTTCGGATTTTAGTGGAAGCCAAAAACCACGGCCAAATTGAATCGACTAAGCAAGCAATTCTCGCGGCATTGAAACAAAGTCATGATGGTGAAAACGACAGCACTGTTATTACCCAGGACGCTATCTTAGCAACGTTTGATCGTATTTTAGAAGCGCTAACATTGGCAGTTGCCGGTATTGCAGCAATCAGTTTGATCGTTGCAGGTATTTTAGTCATGAATGTAATGTTAGTCGCGGTCAATCAGCGTACCGCAGAAATCGGCTTGTTAAAGGCCATTGGCGCGACATCAATGGACATTCGACGACTGTTTTTTACCGAAGCAGCTTGGTTATCATTGGTCGGTGCTTTATTGGGCTTTATATTCGGCCAATTGGGTAGTTTGTTGATCCGCATCGCGTATCCGCAACTGCCAGCTTGGGCTCCGGTTTGGGCCTCATTGGCGGCGATCGGCATTGCCTTATTTACTGGCATTGCTGCCAGTACCGTACCCGCAGTTAAAGCATCCCGATTAAACCCAGTCACGGCGCTCGGCAAAAAATGAATTGGTTCGATATCTTACAATTTTCGTATCGCGCACTGACCGCGCATCGTTTACGTACTCTACTCTCCGCATCGGGTATTGCCGTTGGAATCGCGTCGGTGGTATTACTCACTGCGATTGGCGACGGCGTACAACGTTTCGTGTTATCAGAATTTACCCAATTCGGTACCAATATTATCAATATCAATCCAGGAAAAATTAGTACGCACGGTGGATCGCTAGGTGCTATCGGTAGTGCTCGATTATTAACTATTGAAGACGGTATGGCATTAAAACAAAGCCGTTATGCGCAATTCACCAATGCCAACGTGGTCGGAAATGCAGAAATCCGCGCACAAGGACGTAGCCGGCGCGTCACTACGTATGGACAAGGACCGAGTTTTGACAAAGCCTTTAACATGCAAGTTGCCATTGGGCAATTTTTACCTGATGACGACCCACGTAATCCGCGTCCTTATGTGGTACTTGGCTCCAAAGTTCGTCACGAATTATTTGGTGATGCCAATCCACTCGGAACAATATTACAAGTAGGAAACGCACGCTTTCGCGTCATCGGCGTCATGGCACCTAAAGGAAACGTGTTGGGATTCGATTTAGATGATACGGTATTCGTACCGACAGCCCGGGCCTTAGAAGTCTTCAATCGCCGCGGCGTAATGGAAATTAATTTTTCTTATTTTCAGGATGCGCCGGTTCAAGCAGTCATTGAAGATATCCGAAGAATCCTGGTTGCACGACATGGGCGTGAAGACTTTACCATTACTCCGCAAAAACAAATGCTCAGCACCCTGACAACGATTTTAAACATTCTTAAGTTTTCAGTCGCTGCTTTAGGAGGAATTTCGCTACTCGTCGGCGCCGTTGGTATGATTACATTAATGCATATCACCGTTTCAGAAAGAATAGCCGAGATTGGTTTATTGACCGCACTAGGTGCCACTCGTGCCAGAATTCGTTTATTATTTTTACTTGAGTCGATTACACTTGCAACAATAGGTGGATTTGCTGGCCTAGCCATAGGCACGGGAATTGCCCATTTATTAAAATTACTGATCGACAGTTTACCCGTTAATATTCCGTGGGATTATGTGCTAGGCGCTTTATGTATTTCTATGTTAATTGGTCTTGTAGCCGGCGTAGCGCCTGCAATACAGGCCGCCAAACTAAATCCTGTTGACGCATTGCGAACAGAATAAACTGAAACACAGTGAAAGCGTCTATCGCTTTTTCAAAAAGCACCCCGCCGCAAGCGGCGAGGTATTAAACACGCTCTTCATGCTGCTGGTTTGCAACCAGCCTTCGCCTCAAGGGGCGGGAAATTGAACCCCGAAGAGATTAAAAAGAAATATCCGAATAAGAATGAAAGAGATTACTTGATTAGCGAATTACGCAAAATATTCTAAATCGGATAACAGTTCCACTTTACTTGGAGCTATCAAACAGTAGTTTGCCAACCCATTTGCCTCGCAAGCAATACTACTGGGTGCAATACTTCAACTCCCAGATTTCTTTCGCGAATTGCTTGCACAAAAAACATAGAACACCCGACGTTTGAGGTTAATAACAATTTGCCGCCACTTTTTATTACAGCGTTTAATTTACTTTCTAACAACGCATCAGAAATATCCGCTTGATCTAAGAAATAGGTACCAGCCGCGCCACAGCATTGGTCATTTCCTTCTAAAGCAACAATCTCCGCATTGGGGATGCGAGAAATAACCGAATATGGAGCGGTTTGTCCATGAAGTATATTTCGCAATGTACACGGATCATGAATCAAGATTTTCTCAGGTAATGGCGCTAGCTCAATACTCTCCCAATCCTGATACGAAGCAAGAAATTGATTGATATCGAGGACAGGAATAGATCGGTCCAATACATTGGCTTCTGTTAATTGAGCCCCACACCCTGAAGCTGTTGTAATAATGGCATCGACATTTGGCAACGAAAAAGCCATTTTATTTTGCTCTGCTAACGAACACGCTTCACGAACATGTCCACTATGTTGATATATCGCGCCACAGCAAGTTTGCTGAGCCGGAATATGAACGCTATATCCCAAACGATTCAGTACATAAATACTTGCATTAAGCGTTTCTGTATCCGTCAGTCGAGCAACGCACCCCAAAAACAGAGCGACGTCACCGCGTTTATTTTCCTTGACAGGATAAAGTGACTGCCATGTATTGCTAGCAGTAGCTCCTATCGCTTGCGAGCTTCGATAAGGAATCTTAGCAACGGGGAGATTCGCAATGATTTTTAGCATTCTATTGGGTTTTAGTCTTTGAAAAGAGCGCATCCAACGCAAAAAACCACTGCTCTGTATAAAGATGAACAAAAATCGCAACCTATCCAGCCGTTGAGGTTTAGAAAAAAATATTTTTTGTAAGTAAAAAATTAAATTTATTTGGAATTTTTTCTTGAAGGAAACGGGACGATCTATGATTAATGCCCGGGTTTCATCAATCAAACAACCATAAGAAACATTATTAGGGCAAACTTTTTCACAGGCCCTACAGGTTAAACAGCGATCCATATGCTCGATAAATCGCGCATTTAAAGGTATTTTACCAGCGGCCACTCCATTCATCAGAACAATGCGGCCACGTGGAGAATCGGATTCTGATTTGAGTAATCGATAGGTAGGACAATGAGGCAAGCATAAACCGCACGAAACACATTGATTCGATTGCTCAATGATAAATTTTTTTCTAGTAATAGATGATTTCTGATCTGGCAAACCGCGTACTCTCTACCTATTTCACAATCCCCCTGTAAAACAATACAAAGGAGGTAAGTCTTCTAGAAAATAATCAACGAAGGTTCGCTAATTTATTACTTGCAGCGAATAAACACGTTACGGGTCATTGTTGAACCTGGAAAAGTGGCGTATCCAGAAGTCGGTGAATAAGGATTTTTCTTAAAATCGTGGACCGCGACCGAGTGTGGAATAATCATCCCACTCTGATTGAGAATGTGATATCCCTTGGCATTACAAATTTCCCCAGCCTTTTCCAAGCAATGGCTAAAATTCATTTCCCTGCCACTGCAATTGATGTTATAGCCTTTTGTTCCATCGGCAAAATAGATTTCCCGTTGCGTAGGGCTAGCACAACCTTGCAGCACGATTATTACAGCAACCAAAAGAAAAAAACGGATATTCGATCGAGACATGATAAACAAAATTGAATTGAGTTAATTACTGTCGAATTCTACAGGATTCTAAGAAATCATCGGCAAATTTTGTTGTTTTTCAAAACTGCTTTTCAAGCACGGTATTCGATCAACAATACTCTGGATATCTGGATGATTCGTACGAAAAACGTAATTGTATAAAAAATGACGGGCATTTAACCGCGTTTGTATCGCCCTCAAGGCTGTTGCCGCTCCCGTAGTGCCTCATAAAGCTTTGCGGGCCCCAGCAATATATCCTTCAAACCGCTGCGTACCCGTTCCGAATCCAGCGCCTGCTTGCTCATCGCGCTATGCGCCGTAAAGGCATCCATGATGGCGTTCATGATTTCTTTGGAAAGATCGGGTGAGTTTGAGAATTGCTCCTTGGTGTTATTTATAGCCTGCTGTATCAGAATTTCCGATTCCAGCAATTTGCCTTTTAGTACATTATTAACATAGACAAGCCGGTCATCATCGGTCAGATCACCCTCGAACAGATCATTGACTTTGGCGATGATTTCGGCGATCAGCGCTTTTTCCTTTTCCTGCACTTCACCGCCGCCAGGGCCAAGCGGCTTAAGTTTTGGCGCATCCCCATCATTGAGCGGCATGGCTTGTTTACCTCGGCTCTTGAGGTTGTGATGGGTCAGAATGATTTTGGATAGATCGATGCCTTCACGTTCACGGCCAAATTCCAGCAATGGCAGCAAGCGTTTATAGAAAATGAAGCGTTTCTCAATCGCCGTGTTGCCGTAATCAAAAATCTGCGCCAAAAATGCATACATGCGCTGGAATGTTCCCATGTCCCGTTTGAACAAGATGAGTGCATTCAATTCGTTCTGTGCTTCTTCTGCATCCTTGCTGTTGTTCCGGTCTTTGGCGATTTTGAGATTTTCCCGAGCAGTTTTGTATCGATGCAGCAGGCGTGAAGCCACGGGTTCCAATGCCGCAAACAAATCGCCTTGCTTGGCATTCTCTTTGAATTCCACCGCCACAACGCGATCCACCTCGAAATCATCGTAGTATCCAGCCGCATCCAGCTTCATGCGCAGATCGAATACCAAATTCGGGTCGGTAATGTTCTCCAGTTCCGCTGTGGTGTGATAGGTTTTGAATGCAGCCAGGATTTCTTCACCGTCATTCGCAAAATCCACCACATAAGTCGTGTCCTTACCGGGATAGGCACGGTTCAACCGCGATAAGGTTTGTACGGCCTGAATACCAGCTAATCGCTTGTCCACATACATGCCGCACAACAACGGCTGATCGAAGCCGGTCTGGAATTTGTTGGCAACCAACAGGATTTGATAGTCTTCGGTTTTGAACGCTTCACGCATGTCGCGGCCGCGCAAGTTAGGGTTCAGCATCGCGCTGTTTTCCGTAAACGGCTCCGGACCGGATTCCCGATCGTTCACCTCGCCCGAGAAAGCCACCAGTGTACCGATCTTGTAGTTCTGATCCTGGATATATTTTTCAATGGCCAGTTTCCAACGCACTGCCTCCAGGCGGCTGCCTACCACCACCATTGCCTTGGCTTGACCATCCAGTAATGGCGCAACATTCTCGCGAAAATGCTCCACCACGACCTGCACCTTCTGCGAAATGTTGTAGGGATGCAGCCTCACCCAACGCATAATGCGCTTCATCGCTTCGCTGCGCTCAACCTCCTTCTCGTTTATCTCCTTGCCGTTGTGGGCAAGCTTGAATGCAAGTTTGTACGGAGTGTAGTTTTGCAATACGTCCAGGATAAAACCTTCCTCGATGGCCTGCCGCATGGAATAAACATGAAAAGGTGCAGGCAGATTATCCGCACTGGCTGGCCGATCGGGATTAGGTCGCCGCCCGAACAGTTCCAGTGTTTTGGTCTTTGGGGTAGCGGTAAAAGCCACATAAGTGATGCCTTGCTCGGATGCGCGTACCGCCATTTGCGTAGCCAGAATATCTTCGGTGCTGATTTCGCCGCCATCCTCAAATTCTTTGAGCTCTTCCGCGGAGAGTACTGCTTTCAGTTTGGCGGCGGCTTCACCGGTTTGCGATGAATGCGCCTCATCGGCAATCACCGCAAAGTGTTTCCCTTGCGCGCCTGCCAGTTCTTGCACGGCTTTCAGTGCAAACGGAAAAGTCTGAATGGTGCAAACCACAATCTTCTTGTTACCCGATAGCGCTTTGGCCAATTCGCCGCTCTTGCTGGCACTCTCGCCGGTAATGGTTGCCACCACTCCGGCAGTGCGCTCAAAATCAAAAATCGCTTCCTGCAATTGTGAATCGATGACATTGCGATCGGATACCACCAGTACGGAATCGAATAGCTTTTCATGCTGGGCATTGTGCAAATCGGCGAGGAAATGAGCTGACCAAGCAATAGAATTGGTTTTTCCGGAACCGGCGGAGTGCTGGATCAGGTATTTACCGCCCGGTCCCTCTCTCAATACCGCTGCCGCTAACTTGCGAGTTGCATCCAACTGATGAAAACGTGGGAAGATGATCGTGCTGATCTGTTTCTTGCTGTCCTTCTGCGCAACTAAATAACGCCCCAGAATTTCCAGCCAGCTTTCTCGCGCCCAGACGTCTTCCCATAAGTAAGCGGTGCGGTGTCCGCCTTTCTCATTGACAGGATTACCGGCTGCGCCATTGTTACCCTGATTGAAAGGCAAGAATTTTGTCGCCGGGCCAGCCAATTTGGTGGCCATACGCACTTCCAGATTACTGACCGCGAAATGCACCAGTGCGCCGTTGGGAAACGACAATAGCGGCTCGGCAGCTTGACCTTTGGGCTTGGGGTGCCGGTCAAAGCGATACTGATCGATTGCATCTTCTATCGATTGCGTGAAATCGGTTTTCAGTTCGCAGGTGGCGACCGGGATGCCGTTGAGGAACAGCACCAGATCGATAGCATTCTCATTATGCAGCGAATAGCGTACCTGCCGCACGATGCGCAATCGATTGGCGGCATACTTGGTCAAAATATCCGGATTCATGGCCAAGGCCGGTTTGAACTGGGCCAGTGAAAGAGATTCACGCAGACCCATCATTTCCATCCCGTGACGCAACACGGCCAAAGTACCGCGCTGATCGATTGAATCACGCAAGCGTTGCAACACAATTTCAGTTGCTTGCGTGCCGTGATTCTTGGTCAATGCCTCCCATGCCTTGGGTTGGGTATCCTGCACCCAGCCGATGACGTCTGCTGGAAATAAGGCCAGAGCCCGGTCGTAATCCTTGGCATCGCCTTCGGAGTACAACCAGCCATTCGCAGCCAGATGGCCACAGATTTCAGTCTCGAAGCTGATTTCGTGATAAAGACTCACCCGGTCTCCTTTATTTGTAGGGCAAACGCTCTTGCAACAGTTCCGGTAAATGCTCAAATTCCGGATCTTTATGCACCAGCATTACCTCCAGTTCCAATGCCGTCGCCGCTATCCAGGCATCGGCGACCGATAGCGGATGAGTTGCTTTAATCACGGCGGCCCGTTGCAAAATTTCGGGAGATTCATGAATCCAAACCATCGGTAAAGCAAAACAGTCCGCATACGCTTCGCGTCCGGCGGCTTCACCTTCATCTTTCCACACCCGGTAAAACACTTCCATCAAAGTCATGAAAGAGCCATAACAAGGCGAACCATCGCTTAACAGCTCGCTGATCCGGTTCGCTCCCGGTTCATTATCACGCAAGGCCAGCAAAGCAGACGTATCCAGCAAGTATCCGCTCATTCTTCCCGGTCGCGATCAGCCTTGCGATCTTCCAATAGCCGCCCGACCGCGCCACCTTTGCCTTTGCCACGAAAAGCCGCAACCGCCGTTTTGGCTTTTTCAATATCAATCTGACTTTGATTGATGGCTAATCTTTTGGTTAACTCATCGTATTCCTGTTGCGAAACCACATACACCACCGGGCGCCCGCGCCGGGTAATGGTGACCGGTTCGCGTTGCGCCGCGTCGAGGAGTTCCCCAAAATGGTTTTGGGCTTCGACAGATGTCATGATTCTCATGGTCAAATCCTCCAAATAGCTAATTCAGCCATTATAGGTGTTTTGCTGCGCATGACAATACGGACGATGGAAAATGGATTTCAGGGTACAAATTGCTCACGCAGCTTATTCCACCGCCAGTTTGTCCGATGCCAGACCGCGCACATCAATTTTTCCGGTGACGGCGGCGGATATGAGGGCGGTGCGGCGTTCTTGCAGCAGGGCGATGGCGCGCTGAGCCTCGGCGGTTAGGGTGTCGAGTTTGGCGGTTTCGTGATTGAGAAAAGCTGCGATGGAAGTTTGTTCTGTCTCAGGCAGAATTACAACAGGCAATTCCATCACGTTTGTCGAAGAAATCGAAGCCAAATTGGTGCTCTGTTTTGAGCGCGTGATGAAATATAATTGTGCATAAATTGTGCCAGTCACTAAATTTAGCCAGTCTGAAGAAACTAAAAATGGCCTTACGGCAAAAACGTGATTTTGGTGAATACATGGTTCAATTTCACAGCACCACACATAACCGCGGCCAAGTTTATCGAAGTCTCCGCCTTCATTCATCAATACATCGCCATCTTGAAGGCGATAGCGCTCTAAATCTTCAAGAGGGATTTCGATGTTCGTCACATTTTTCAAATCAAGATAACCGTCTTGAACATTGGCAACACGCAAGTAAGGCACTTCTCCCAACCACTCAACACCAGAATCCTTCATCGGCGCATCCGGGTTCAGCCCTTTGGTGACAGCATGAGAAATCACCGCCTGGCGCTTTTCTTTCAGTAGTTCAATCAACCGTTGCTGCTCGGCTACCAGCGCATCAATTTTGGCGGTTTCATTCTGAAGAAACTCGGCGATTCGAAATTGTTCATCAAATGTCGGTAATGCCAAAATAAAAGATCGGAATTGGTCTTGAGACAAATTCTGCATACTAGAGCTTGTTTCCAGCACATACGGATTTAATGTAAGCCCTATACACCGGCGTTTGTGTCCAAAAATAAATGAATGCAGTACAAGTATCAGAAAAACTGACTTGCCAGAGTCGGTCAGGTAAATAAATATTCATAGGAGCATCGGTAACTAATCCTGTAGCACCAACCAAATCAGGCGTATTCATTCTACTTACAATCAAGGTATCAGCTTTAAGTGGACAAGTAACACGATCAATTTCTTGCTCAATTACGGTTTTATTCTCCGCTGGATTAAATATCCCTGAGTAGACACAGCTTGTTTTTAGAACCCCAATCTCATGATTTTGTGCGGATTCATCAATAGCATTAACGCTAGTACCAGAATCTATTTTACTAATTACAAATTTGATGGATCTAATCTCCCAATGCTCCGGCACCTCACCCAGCCACTCCACTCCGCTATCCTTATAGCCCTCGTAGCGCGGAAAACTCATGCCGACAAACCTTGAATCATCGTCAGAATCCGGTCGGTGCATTGTTTCAAATCAGCATCGATCTCTGCCAGTTCGCGCGGCGGTTTGAATACATAGAAATGCCGGTTAAAGGGAATCTCATAGCCGACCTTGGTTTTCTCGTGATCGATCCAGGCATCCGGCACATGCGGCAGGACTTCACGTTTGAAATAAACTTCCACATCTTCAGAAAGGAGCACATTCTCGGTGTCGCGCAAGCTGCTATCCGGCTGCGGTTTGCCCTTCAGTTTTCCCTTTTCACCCAGCACCATCTGACCGTTTGCGTCACGCAGCGGGCGTTCTACCGTAATGGTGCGGTATCCGAAGGCTTCATTCTTGAAAGTGCGGCTAATCGGCGCACCGTCCTTGCTGGCTTCTTCGAAATTACCAAATAGACGGGTAATTTCAGCGATATGCGCTTCGGAGAATTCCTTGCGTTTACTGCCCAGGCTTTTGCGCATCTTTTGCCAGAAACCGTTGGCATCGATCAGTTGCACTAAGCCCTTGCGGTGTTCCGGTTTGTGGTTGGAAAGTATCCAGACATACGTGGAAATGCCGGTGTTGTAGAACATATCGGTGGGCAAGCCGATGATCGCTTCCACCAGATCGTTTTCCAGCACATAGCGGCGGATTTCACTTTCGCCACTGCCAGCGCCGCCGGTAAATAGCGGTGAGCCATTCAGCACGATGCCAAAACGGCTGCCGCCTTCATGGGCCGGGCGCATTTTGCTGATGAGGTGCAGCAAAAACAGCAGAGAACCATCCGATACCCTGGGCAAACCGGGGCCGAAGCGTCCGTTGTAACCTTGCGATTCAAATTCCTTGCGGATTTCCTTTTCAACTTTCTTCCACTCGACGCCGAACGGTGGATTCGAAAGCATGTAGTCGAATTTCTTGTGCGGGTGACCATCGTCGGCCAGGGTATTACCGGCCACGATATTGGCAACATCCTGGCCCTTAATCAGCATATCCGCTTTGCAAATCGCGTAGGATTCATCGTTGAGTTCCTGGCCGAACATGGTGAGCCGTGCTTGCGGGTTGTGTTCTTGGAGGTATTCGCCCGCCACGGACAACATGCCGCCGGTGCCTGCGGTGGGGTCATAGATGGTGCGAACCACACCGGGCTTGGCCAACACTTCGTCATCCTCGATAAACAGCAAGTTGACCATCAAGCGAATGACTTCGCGTGGGGTGAAGTGTTCTCCGGCGGTTTCATTGGAGATTTCCGCAAACTTGCGGATCAATTCCTCAAACACCAGTCCCATCTGGCTATTGCTGACGGCTTCGGGATGCAGGTCGATATTGGCAAACTTCTCGGCCACCTGATACAACAAGCCGGATTTGGCAAGCCGGTCAATCTGCGTATAAAAATCAAAGCGCTCGAAAATATCCCGTACCGCAGGCGCAAAACCCTGGATATAGGCGTACAAGTTTTCCTTGATGTGATCCTGGTCGCCCATCAATTTCTTCATATCCATGGGCGAAGTGTTATAGAAACTCTGGCTCGCCTTGCGCAGTAAGAAAGGTTCTGGATTTATTCCGGCTTTCTGCTTTGCGGCATATTCCGCCAGCACGGCTTCTTTGGTGGATTCCAGCACGCAATCTAGGCGGCGCAACACCGTGAAAGGCAGGATCACCTTACCGTATTCGGATTGTTTGTAGTCACCGCGTAGAAGATCGGCAACCGACCAGATAAAAGAAGAAAGCGCTTGTTGGTTCATTACACCTTATTTTGTCGTATGGTCATAAAGTGGCGAGTGTAACTGAAGAATTCATGATTGACATGATGATGGTAATCTATATTTTTGCTCGATAAACGCTTTGCTATTGGTGTATCGGAACGAAAAATAATATTGTATTGAGTCGTTCCATATTGTGTGAGTCGGTGACATCACTTATATTTCTATGGATACGCGCTGGTGGTTGTCCTTGGTTGGCTTAACAGGCCGTTGGAAAACTATCTGCGTTGCCGCTACGGTGTTAAAAACAGGTTCAAAATGCTCATTTATTACACATAAACTGCGCTTTCTCGCCTGTTTCTGCCTTATATCGGCTGCCTCGAAAACGTTTTTCAACGGCCTGTTAAAGGATCCATTTATGGAGAACTGGCTGGCAGTGTAAAATGACCCTATTTTTATTTCTAGGATAATAACATGATGATAATCATCGATATGATGGGTAATAATGGACACAAGTAAAAAAACCAAAGTATTATTCGTTTGTATGGGCAATATTTGCCGTTCTCCGACTGCTGATGCGGTTTTTCGCCATTTTGTCCAGGATGCGAACGTGCAACACATGATTGAAGTCGATTCTGCCGGGACTCATGCCTATCACATCGGCCACCCGCCCGATCATCGCTCGCAACAAGCCGCTTTACAACGCGGTTATAAAATGGACGATTTACGCGCTCGCGCGGTGAACATGAATGATTTTGAGGCATTTGACTATATTCTTGCGATGGATAAAGAAAACCTCGCTTTGCTTCGTCAACGCAGTCCCAAACAGCATATCGAAAAAATTCAATTATTCATGTGCTATGGAAAAAATGCTGGCACCGAGACCGAAGTTCCCGATCCTTATTACGGTGGTCATCAGGGTTTTGAATTGGTTCTGGATATGGTTGAAGAAGCAAGTCGCGGCCTGTTAGCTCATCTCTGCAATAAACATAAAGGATAATTATGAAAACCAAAGCCGCAGTGGCCTGGCAGGCGAATCAACCTCTTACGATTGAAGAAATCGATCTGGAAGGCCCAAAAGCTGGTGAAGTGTTGATTGAAATCAAAGCCACCGGTATTTGCCATACCGATTACTACACGTTATCGGGCGCCGATCCGGAAGGTTTGTTCCCCACTGTATTAGGTCATGAAGGCGCCGGCGTTGTCGTCGATGTCGGCCCTAATGTGAAATCGTTGCGCAAAGGCGATCACGTCATTCCGCTGTACACGCCGGAATGCCGTGAATGTAAATTTTGCTTGTCGAAAAAAACCAATTTGTGCCAAGCCATTCGCAGCACGCAAGGCAAAGGTCTGATGCCCGACAGCTCATCGCGTTTTTCGATGAATGGCAAACCCTTGTTTCATTACATGGGTACATCAACTTTCTCCAATTACACCGTGGTCCCCGAAATCGCATTGGCTAAAATTCGCCAAGATGCGCCGTTCGATAAAGTGTGTTACATCGGCTGCGGCGTCACCACCGGCATCGGCGCGGTGATTTATACCGCCAAAGTGGAAGCTGGCGCGAATGTCGCGGTATTCGGTTTGGGCGGTATCGGCTTGAACGTGATCCAAGGCGCCCGCATGGTCGGTGCCGACAAAATCATCGGTATCGATTTAAATCCGAAACGCGAAGCGATGGCTCGCAAATTTGGCATGACGCATTTCATCAATCCCAACGACGTGCCGAACATCGTCGATGCAATTGTACAACTGACCGATGGCGGCGCGGATTATAGTTTTGAATGCATCGGCAACACCAAAGTCATGCGCCAAGCACTGGAATGCACGCATAAAGGCTGGGGGCGTAGCATCATCATTGGCGTGGCCGAAGCCGGCGCCGAAATCAGCACCCGCCCTTTCCAACTTGTCACCGGGAGAAAATGGGAAGGCTCCGCATTTGGCGGTGCACGCGGACGCACCGACGTACCGAAAATTGTCGATTGGTACATGGAAGGCAAAATCGATATCGACTCGCTGATCACGCACACCCTGACCCTGGACAATATTAACCAAGGATTCGATTTGATGAAAAGCGGCGAATCGATTCGCTCGGTCGTCGTGTATTAAAACAATGAGCGCAACCTTTGAAACTCGCAATCTACACCACTGCTTCGGCGGCATCCAAGGCTATTATCAGCATCCGTCCACAGTCATCGGCCTACCGATGCACTTTTCCGTGTATCAACCGCCGCAAGCGATACAACAACGCGTGCCGGTGCTGTTTTTCCTCGCCGGACTGACTTGTACCGAGGAAACGTTCATGATCAAAGCCGGGGCGCAGCGTTATGCTGCCGAACTCGGCTTGATACTGGTCACGATGGACACCAGTCCGCGTCAAACCGGTATTGCCGGTGAAACCGATACCTGGGATTTCGGTGCGGGAGCTGGATTTTACCTCGATGCCACCGCCGAACCGTGGTCAAAATACTACCGCATGGAAAGCTACATCACACAAGAATTGCGCAACATCATTGTTAATCAATTCCCCGCTGATCCAAGCCGCATCGGCATTTTTGGACACTCAATGGGAGGGCATGGTGCGATAACGCTTGCCCTGCGTCATCCTGATATTTTCCGTTCGGTTTCCGCATTTGCACCGATCTGCGCGCCTATGCAATGCCCGTGGGGACAAAAAGCGTTTCTTAATTACTTAGGTAAAAATCAGGAAAACTGGCAGAAATACGATGCGACTACGTTGATTTCCGTGGGTCATCGTGTTCCAGAATTGCTCATCGATCAAGGGTTGAACGATCAATTTCTAACTGATCAACTGCATCCACACTTATTGGAAAATGCCTGCGCCAAAGCAGGTCAAAACCTAACCTTGCGTTACCATCAAGACTACGATCATAGTTATTATTTTATCAGCACGTTCATTGGCGAACATTTGGGCTATCATCACACTGCATTAGTATGATTCTTTGCACGCAAAGCTCAAATACAAATCGATAGCTATCATTCGTTCCATGCACCTATCGCCTATTACGTGGCCACTCGGATTGTAAAATAGCCGCTAACTTTACCAACGCCTGTCCTCGGTGGCTCATGCTGTTTTTTTGTTCGGCTGTTAATTCAGCGGATGTTTTGCCTAATTCAGGTAGCAAAAAATACGGATCGTAACCGAATCCACCCTTCCCTCTCGGTTGATCGATAATTTCACCCTGCCATGATCCATCAACAATAATTGGCTGCGGATCATCGGCATGCCGGACAAGAACGATCACGCAATAGTAATAAGCGTTACGATTGGTCTGTTTTTTTAAAGCTTCGATTAATTTCTGATTATTCCGCTCATCGGATTTAGGTTCTCCGGCATAGCGAGCAGAATGGACACCAGGCGCTCCATTCAATGCCGCAACGCAAATCCCTGAATCATCCGCTAAAGCGGGCAGTTTAGTGCAACGGCTAGCATGCCGTGCTTTGGCTAAGGCATTTTCAACGAAGGTTAGATGCGGTTCGTCGATTTCAGTGACATTGAATACCGATTGCGATAGCGCTTCAATCGCCAGGGGCGCAAGCAAGGCATTAATTTCAGTAATTTTACCGGCGTTGTTACTGGCGATGACCAGTCTTTGTAATTTATCCACGGTTAACCGATGTTTGTGTCAAGGATTCTTTTTGGATTGCGATCAATTGTTGAATGCCGTGCTGGGCCATATCGAGCATGGTATCCAATTCTTTGCGGCTAAAAGCATTGCCCTCGGCAGTGCCTTGCACTTCGACCAAGCCTAAATTTCCTGTCATCACCACATTCATATCCGTATCACACGATGAATCTTCGTCATAATCGAGATCGAGCACGGCCACACCTTCATGAATGCCAACCGATATGGCCGCGACATGATCAATGATAGGCGTCGTTTCGATCAATTGTTGATAGATCAATTTTTCTATCGCATCGTGCACCGCGACAAAAGCACCGGTGATGCTGGCCGTTCGAGTGCCGCCATCGGCTTGAATAACATCGCAATCGATTTGGATGGTACGCTCGCCTAGCTTTTTCAAATCGACAACCGCTCGCAATGCACGTCCGATTAATCGTTGAATTTCCTGCGTACGCCCGGTTTGTTTTCCTTTGGCTGCTTCCCGTTGCATGCGGGTGTGTGTAGAACCCGGAAGCATGCCATATTCTGCGGTCAACCAACCTTGACCTTGTCCCTTTAAAAAAGCTGGAATTTGTTCGTTGATGGTCGCGGTACAAATGACTTTGGTTTCTCCGCACTCAATCAAAACTGATCCATCGGCATAGCGTGTATAGTGCCGGGTTATTTTGACCGGGCGAATTTGTGTCGGTGTGCGTTGATAGCTTCGTGTCATATCTCTAAAATAATAAAGGCTATAAAAAATAAGGAATTAAATTCATTTCCTCAAAAATTCTCAAAACAATTACTCCAATCGTACAATTCCTTCTCAAAGAACATACTTCATTGGCGCAAATGAGTTTATTTTATTCAAACAAAAACCAATAATGTCTCAATTTTTATCTTTAAATTCGCATAGATGCGCAATATTACAATTTCCACAATCGGGCTTTCTTGCTTTACACACATAGCGGCCATGCAAAATTAACCAATGGTGAATATTTTGTTTGAATTCATCTGGTACCCATTTCAGTAATTTTTGTTCCACTTCATAAACAGTCTTTCCAGGGGCAATACCCGTTCGATTAGCGACGCGAAAAATATGCGTATCAACGGCTATTGTAGGTTCTCCAAAGGCAATATTCAAAACAACATTGGCCGTTTTTCTTCCCACACCCGGTAATTCTTCTAACTGCTCACGTAAACGCGGCACTTGCCCTTGATATTGCTCAATTAAAAGCTGACAGGTCTTAATGATATTTTTGGCTTTATTTTTATACAAACCGATTCGGTTAATAAAACTCACCAAACCTTCTTCGCCTAACGCATAAATTTTTTCAGCGGTATTGGCATGTTGAAATAGCTGACGAGTCGCTTGATTGACGCTTTTATCGGTCGCTTGCGCAGATAGAATTACCGCAACCAATAATTCAAAGGGTGTTTGATATTCTAATTCTGTTGTGGGGTGCGGATTATTGGTTCGTAAACAAGCAAAAATAGCGTAGCGCTTGGCAGCATTCATATATAAAACGTCAATTAGGAATTAATGCCTTTATAAGACTGAAACTGTGAGATAAATTTTTTGTAATCCTTTAAAAAACTTTTCTGCTTGTTCAGTTAAAGGATTAATTACTTAATTCATAACTCTTTAAAACAAATTGATAGGGCTGCGTATTGACCAATTCCATGCGTATATTATTAGCCATCGTAGTTTGATTGATCATAATCGAAGGAATCGACACCAAACCACTTTGCGGCAAAAATGTTGCTACATTTGTGGGTTTAGCCGGTAAAAATTTAATGCTCTCCGAATCCAATTCAAATAACAAATCAGCATCGCTGTTAATTAATTTTAATTTCACCTCAGCAACTGTTCCATCGCCTATATCCACAGCAAAACTTGCGATGTTTTCATGAAAAACACCGGTAGGATTTTTCACAGTAATGTCAGTGATTTGTACGCGATTATTCACAGAAGGCTGGGGCGATATAGAATCAATGAATGGAAAGTTACCAACAGACTTAGGAAGTCTTGCAATAGCATCAAAAACAACCATGCCATCAAAAATAACACGACCAAAAACAGTGAATCCGCCATTTTGAATATCCAGATTAGCGGAATTATCTGCTAGATTGACAAACCATTGACTGGTAGCGCTATCCGGGATATCAGGGAGTTTTGCCATCGCTACCGTACCGCGCGTATTCGAAATTTTGAATTCATTTTTAATCGGCGGAAGAGTCGTAACCGCAACGAGAGATTTTTCGGTTCCATTATCAACAACTCGCTGGCCCCCTCCTTGCACAACGAAACCGGAAACGCTGCGGTGAAAAACACCGTTGGTGTATGAGCCGTTGTTAATATAGGTTAAAAAATTGGCGGTTGTGATTGGCGTATGAGACTCAAACAATTCGATACAAAACGCTCCCATGTTGGAGTTAAAGCACGCAACGGAATTAGCGAATGACGCGGAAGTTACTAACAATAAACACTGTATTTGCAGCAATCTTTTGGAAAATGTTAATAAACTTTGCTTCATTTTCATCATCCTTATTTAATACAACTGGTTGATTAAGCCGCGACACGCGAAGCTTTTTTGCGTTCGTGCTCCAATAAGTAACGTTTGCGTATGCGGATCGTTTTGGGAGTAATTTCTACCAACTCATCATCAGCGATAAATTCAATGGCAGATTCCAGCGTCAACTGAATCGGTGGCGTAAGCACTACCGCTTCATCCGTTCCAGATGCCCGAATATTCGTCAATTGTTTGCCTTTGATCGGGTTCACCACTAAATCATTATCACGGGTATGAATGCCGATTACCATACCTTCGTATAATCGATCGCCTGGACTAACAAACATGCGACCACGCTCTTGCAATTTCCACAGTGCATAAGCCACCGCTTCACCATGCTCTGATGAAATCAGCACTCCATTTTTACGTTGCGGAATTTCAGAGCGCATCGGTGCAAACTCATCAAAAACGTGGCTCATCAGGCCTGTACCACGAGTCATGGTCATGAAATCCGATTGAAAACCAATCAATCCGCGTGCGGGGATACGATAATCCAGTCGCACTCTGCCTTTTGCATCCGACACCATGTCTTGCAAATCACCGCGTCGTTCTCCCAGTGCTTCCATAATCGCACCTTGATGCGCTTCGTCGATATCGACAGTCAACAATTCAAACGGCTCGCATTTTTCTCCGTTAATTTCGCGAATTACCACATTCGGACGTGATACCGCCAATTCATAGCCTTCACGGCGCATATTTTCCAGCAAAATCGTGAGATGCAATTCACCGCGACCAGAAATTAAGAAAGAGTCGGTTTCGTTGGTTTCTTCCATGCGCATCGCGACATTGGTTAACAATTCCTTTTCCAATCTCTCACGCAGTTGACGGCTAGTCACGAACTTGCCTTCTTGACCGGCAAAAGGGGAAGTGTTCACCTGGAATGTCATGGTCAATGTTGGTTCATCGACCGCCATGATCGGTAGTGCTTCAGGTTGATTGGTATCTGCCAAAGTCGTACCGATACTCAGTTCTTCGATGCCGTTGATGAGCACGATGTCGCCGGCTAATGCCTCTTTCATTTGAATTCGTTCCAGGCCTTGAAAACCCAGTACTTGATTGATCTTGGCTTTTTTCGGCGGATTATCTCCCATCAAAATCATGACTTCCTGTGCAGGCTTCAGTTTGCCGCGACGAATACGGCCAATACCAATGCGCCCGACAAAACTGGAGTAATCCAGTGCGCTGATTTGCAGTTGCAACGGTTCATCAGGATTGCCAGAAGGAGCTGGTACATGTTTCAAAATAGTATCAAACAACGGCCGCATATCTTGCGAAGATTTTTCTTGATCCAAGGTCGCGAAGCCATTTAACGCCGATGCATACACCACTGGAAAATCCAGTTGCTCATCACTGGCACCCAATTTGTCGAACAAATCAAACGTTTGATCGACCACCCAACTGGCGCGTGCTCCGGGACGATCAATTTTGTTAACCACCACAATTGGTCGCAAACCCAATGCCAATGCTTTTTTCGTCACAAAACGTGTTTGTGGCATCGGACCTTCTACCGCATCCACTAGCAACAAGACACCATCAACCATCGACAAAACCCGTTCGACTTCGCCACCAAAATCAGCGTGACCCGGGGTATCAACGATATTGATATGTATTCCGTCATAATCAATGGCGCAATTTTTGGCTAAAATGGTAATGCCCCGTTCACGTTCGATATCGTTGGAATCCATCACGCGTTCAGAAATTTGTTGATGTGCGGCAAAGGTGCCAGCTTGGTGCAACAGTTTGTCAACCATGGTGGTTTTGCCATGATCAACGTGCGCGATGATAGCAATATTGCGAATGGGGCGAGACATAAAAAAATCCTCAAAAATAAGCTGTTAGTTTCTGTAAAGGGGGCAAATTATAACAGCGGAGGGTGAATAAGACTAATGTTTTACTGGTAGTGTAAGATCCACAAAAATCGTTGGGAGCTCGTATGACATCGAAAATTCACTATTTATCCACGAACGAATTGGATCGTTTGTCATTAAGTACGCAAGAAATCGTGGACCGAATTGAAAATTTGCTTGTTAGGCAAAGCCAAAAGCAAGCATGGAATGCTCCTAAATCAGTGATTACCCCGCCAGATGGGCGTTATATGATGGCAACCTTGTCTGCCTCCGATGATCCACCATTTCTTGCCACAAAATCGTTGATACTCAATCCGGACAATCCGAAGCAAGGCCTGCCAATCATTAACTCGTTGGTAACGTTACTGGATAGCCGAACCGGTATTCCGCTTGCGATTATCGATGGCAATTGGATTACAGCGATACGTACCGCCGGACTGACTGCGGTCGCGGCAAAATACCTGGCGCGAAACGACTCTTCGATCGCCGCTTTTGTCGGATGTGGCGTGCAAGCTCATAGTCATCTGCGCGTATTGTCTGAATCGTTCCCACTAAAAGTAATTCGCGCTTATAATCGTAGCCCAAAAAGTCGTGATGCGTTTTGTCGAGCGGCTGAAGCCAGGGGATTGACAGCGATTGCCTGTGAAACCCCGCGCGAAACCATAAAAGATGCTGATATAGTCGTTACCTCCGTAACCATTTCACCACAACTGAAACCATTTCTCGATGCCAATTGGTTGAAACCTGGAGCATTTGTTTCAATGGTCGACCTTGCTGCGTCTTGGTTGCCCGAGAGTATGAATGCTTTTGATCAGATTGTTATCGACGATCTTGAGCAAGAATCCAGCATGGAAAAACCTTTAGTCAACCCAGCATTGGTAAGCGGTGATTTGTTCGGCTTGGTCAATGGAAAAACAGCGGGACGCAAAAACATCGATGATAAAACTGCTTTTGCATTCAGGGGACTAGCAATCGGTGATTTGGCGTTAGCGGGATTGACTTATCAACGCTTTCGCAAAGGTTAAAACTATGCAGTCTCCGTTTAATGTTTAAGCTTTACCCTAAATTAATTTGAAAACGAGTTTGCTCGGCAATGAGAATATTTTTATTGTGCGTTTGTTTTCTGATTCATACCAACGTATACGCGCAAACAACGATAAAAGGTCTCCCCCCCTCCCTAACTGTTTCATCGTACATCGAAGCATACTATAGCAACGACTTTACTGGGCTGACAGGGGGAACAAAACCAGATTTTTTAGTTAGCTTTAGCAAAAATGATCTGCCATCCGTTAACCTTGCTCTGATAAAAGGCTCGTATACTGGTAGCCACATACGAGCAAACTTGGGAATAGCCGGGGGTACTTATATGAACGCCAACTACAAAGCCGAACCTGGTTTGCTGAAACATTTTTATGAAGGAAATGTTGGCTTCAGATTATCCAAAGAAAAAGAAATATGGCTAGATGTCGGTGTTTTTCCTTCGCATATCGGCTTTGAAAGCGCTGTCGGCAAAGAAAATTGGGTGCTGACTCGAGCTTTTGGAGCAGAAAATACCCCATACTTTGAATCGGGTGCAAAATTAAGTGTTACTTCCGACAATAAAAAGTGGCATGCCAGTGTTTTAGTTTTGAGTGGATGGCAGCGCATTAAACCTGTCACAGGCAATACATTACCTTCCTTTGGAACACAAATTGTTTATAAACCTTCTTCAAATCTGACTTTAAATAGCAGCACTTTTTTTGGCAGCGACAAATCTGACGAATCAAGGCAAATGCGGTATTTCCATAACTTCTATGGAATTTACAAATTGAATGATCTGTTTTCTACCATTTTGGGATTTGATATTGGGCTGGAGCAAAAAGCTAAAAACTCCTCAGCGATGAATCTGTGGTTCAATCCCATTGGTATTTTGAGATATACACCCAGCGAAAAAATCGGCATCGCCATTAAAGGGGAATATTACCACGACAAACATCACGTCATCATCTCCTATGGTGAACCTTATGCTTTCAAAACATACGGTTTTTCTATTAACTTCGATTACCATTTTACCAACCACCTATTATGGCGGATCGAAGGGAGAATCTTACAAAGTGAGCATCCGATTTTTGCTCGACAAGACGGTACTGCATCGAAAAGCAATTCTTTCATTACTTCATCGATTGCTATTAGCTTCTGATCGACTGTATCAAAAACATCTGCAGGAACCGAGGTTTCTTTTTAGCATGAGACAATTCTCATCCGGTTCTCGCTTGAATAATGGATCGTTATTCTTTATCCACGCCAGACATTAAAAACTTGACCAGCAGAGCAAAAACAAACGGAACAGTGCTTAATCCAGAAACCATATAATGTTCGGAGGTAAATTGATCGCCTTCATCCATAATAATGTAGCCAAAAAAAATTACGATTGGGGCAATCAACGAAAGCACGATGACCAAATTAAAAAAACGATTCATAAAAATCCTCACTCAGAAAAATCATTTGTCGAAAGTATAAGTCGGTTATTAGCGATTGCCCAGTCATATCCTTACCAAGCGAGTAGCTTTATATTGTTTTTATTGTTTGCTTTAAGCGTTAAAATAGCGCCTTTGAAGTTTGATTTTTGCGATGACTCATTGTGACAGAGCCTGTTCTGATCGTTACCAATTACCCTGACCCAACAAGCGCTACTGCATTGGCTGAGGAATTGATTAAACAACATTTGGCCGCTTGCGTAAATGTTTCCAGTGCTGGTCGTTCGATCTATCGATGGCAAGGAAAAATCGAATCCGCAGAAGAATTTCAGGTTTGGATCAAAACTCGCAAACAACACTATGATCGGGTTGAACAATTGATCAAGATGATGCATCCTTATGAACTTCCTGAAATAATTATGGTTCCTATCATAGGTGGTTCAACTGCCTATCTGCAATGGATTATTGATGAAACGAATACTATCTGAGAAATATTAAAAACCGATGTTAAAACGAATATTGATCGCGCTGATATTGCTTTCGCCCCTCTATTTGATGAGCGTCAATGCGATTGCGCAAGAAAACAGTTCTTCAGGCCTATTTTCTAAATTACAACAACTCGGCATTAAGCTTGGACAAAGCAATCCGCAAGAGTTGTTGCCACCGGACGAAGCGTTTAAAATTTCCGTTGAAGTACGCGATGGTCAAACGCTAGTCGCTAATTTAACGCCGGCAAAAGACTATTACCTGTATCGCGATAAAATCGTTTTTGAATCGAAAGAAACCGATACGGCGATCGAAAAAATTTCCTTGCCGCCTGGCAAGAAGAAGGAAGATCAAACTTTTGGCGCGACAGAAGTCTATTACGAACCGATTCAAGCCATCATCACGTTGAAACGCGACCAGAGCGCAAGCGAACAATCCTTGACGCTTGCGGCTACCTATCAAGGCTGCAACGAACCCGTTGGCGTATGTTACGCACCCATTCATAAAGCGATTGATCTGACTTTGCCTGCGGTTAAGGCTGCCATCGGTGCTGTGGCTAATGCTGTCAGTACCCCCGCAACGGCAGCACCTGTGGATAATGCCACTACTTTATTTCAAACTCCTCCGTCGAGTGGACCACGCATCGAAACTGAAGCCTATAAAATTGACCAGATGTTTAAAACTGGCGATTTCTGGCTGATTTTGACAGGATTTTTTGGCATCGGCCTATTACTGGCTTTTACGCCTTGTGTTTTTCCGATGTTTCCAATTTTGTCGGGAATTATTGCTAATCGTGGCCAGAATGTAACGAAAATGCACGGTTTTATTTTGGCACTCGCGTATGTACTCGGTATGGCAATCACCTATGCCATTGCCGGCGTCGCCGCTGGATTATCGGGCTCCATGTTATCGGCAGCGTTGCAAAATGCCTGGGTATTGGGTACGTTTGCCGTGATTTTTGTATTGCTCTCTTTTTCGATGTTCGGCTTTTACGATCTGCAATTACCGGGAACATTGCAAACCAAACTATCAGAGGAAGCAAGCCAACTCAAAGGTGGACAGTTAACTGGCGTATTTGGTATGGGCGCTTTATCGGCATTGATTGTGGGGCCATGCGTTGCAGCGCCATTAGCGGGTGCCTTGCTATATATCAGCCAAACACGTGATGTTGTCTTAGGCGGCTCGGCTTTGTTCATGATGGCGCTTGGTATGGGAGTACCTTTGCTGATATTAGGCGCATCCGCTGGAGCGCTACTTCCTAAAACTGGCGCATGGATGGAATCGGTCAAAAAATTCTTCGGCGTGTTGTTATTAGGTGTCGCCATTTGGTTAATTTCTCCAGTAATCAATGAAGTGATACATATGCTGTTATGGGCAGCGTTATTAATCATTTCGGCGATCTACTTGCATGCCATCGACCCTTTACCGGAAAGAGCTTCGGGCTTGCGTAAGTTTCTCAAAGGAGTTGGCGTCATTGCTTTACTGGTTGGCATAGCGTTACTGATTGGCGTGTTATCGGGCAGCCGTGATGTATTACAACCACTTTCTAAAATCGGCGTCGCAAAATCGGATTCAGTCAATGGAATGGGGACAGCAGATACTGGAACAACCAGTTACGCATCGTTGCCTTTCCGGCGCGTCAAAAATATCGAAGCGCTCAATGAAATCATCCAGGAATCAAGTGATCAGTATTTGATGATCAAAGTTACCGCGGACTGGTGTGTTTCGTGTAAAGAAATGGAACGTTTTACGCTTTCCGATGCGCAAGTACATGCTCGCTTAAAAGATGTCGTGTTACTCAAAATTGATGTCACCGAAGGTAACGCCGATGATATGGCCTTGTTGAAACGCTTCAAACTATTTGGCCCTCCAGGCATTTTATTTATTGATAAGCAAGGCAACGACATTCCTGACGTCAGAGTTATTGGTTTTTTAAATAAAAACGATTTTCTCAGTGTACTTAACGCTATTTTGATTTAATCAGTCCTCACCTAACTGACTGAAAAGTAATATTTCTTTCGCAATAACAATCAACAAGATTATAAAGGAATTGGCATGGCCAAATTGAAACAACTGTTTATTTATGCACTGTTAGCAACTTTAGCCATTACCACAGGCTTTATGCTTCGCAGTCAATTGATGGGAGTCGGATCGCAATCACTGTCGAATGAACAAAGCAAGCAAGGTGCGCAAACACTTTTTTCTACTACCTTGCCCGATTTACAAGGCGTTGAACAAAATATTTCACAATGGCGCGGTAAAGTAATCGTGGTTAATTTTTGGGCAACTTGGTGTACTCCATGCCGCGAGGAAATTCCCGAGTTTATTGAAGCACAGAAAAAATTTAATGAACAAGGTCTTGTCATTATCGGCATTGCCATCGATCAACCTGATAAGGTTAAAATGTTCAGCGAGGAATTTGGTATCAATTATCCAATACTGGTTGGCAGTATGAGTACGTGGTCATTATTGGAAGCAACAGGCAATCAGCGATCAGCATTGCCCTATACTATTGTTTTAAACCGTGCTGGAGAAATTGTCGATAGTTATTTAGGACGAATAAATCTAAAAAAACTAGAAAACCAAATTATCCCTTTGTTGAAAGAACAACCCAACAATCAACAATCCTAATTGATCGTTTAAGATCTTCTTTGCTGTATAGAAATACACCTAGCTAACGCTAAATGAGTGTTTGTGAAATAATTTTATTTGCCAAAAATTATCCTGTAATATCTCAGCAAGGGATGGAATAGCGCATTTCCATTTTGTAACATCTCTCCAACAAAGGAGTTTCGTTAGAGAACTCCTTATCAATACGATAAGTTACAATTCGGAATGCGCTCAACTCACAAGCAAGCTGTTAATCGATAATAACTAAAACATATTCCATCGCCTAGTTAGGAGATAGTGAACAATGATTACGATTAAGCGCCTCACAATTTTTCTGTTAATGACGCAACTCGTTTTACTATCGAGTTGCGCATTCTCTCCCAATCAACCTGGGATGGAGGAAAAATATCACGATGTGAGTCTTACAACAAAAGTCTATGAAGCCATTCTGGATGAACCTTCCCTTAGGCCTTTCGATATTAATGTCAGAACTCAAAAAGGGATCGTTGAATTGAGCGGATACGTCAATTCTCGCGACGACATGGACAAAGCAATTGCAGTTGCACGTAAGATTCCTGGCATCAAATCCATCAAAAATGACATGCAGATTCAGACAACTGGAGACTATTAGTTCCTTTCCAATTGAGTATTCGTTTAGAATGTCCAATAAGCAAATTACTTAAGCCAAATGCTTCATCCTGTCGATAAAAATGACCGCACAGCACAGTGTCAGCTGATTTAGTTCTCATCATTCATTTTTGCTACGTCTTATTTGTCGTGGGAGGACTGCCATTAATCTGGTTTGGAGCATGGCGAAATTGGTCATTTGTCACCTCTTCCTGGTTTCGTTATTCGCATCTTGCCGCCATTTTATTCGTGGTAGCCGAATCGCTACTTGGCGTTGTATGTCCATTGACCGCATGGGAAAACGCTTTGCGGCACGTCGAAAACGATAGCAGCTTTATTCAACGGTGGTTGCATCAAATCATGTTTTATAATGTCTCTGAACATATACTGACAGCAATCTATATTTTGTTTGCTGTTCTTGTTGCGCTGACATTCAAATGGGTGCCAGTCAATTCACGGAGAAATCAAATCTTATTGTCCAGAAACGATTGATCTGTTTTCGAATTTCACATCGAGTATTTCTTGCTCTGATGCTGATAAAGCAAGCATTTCTTCTATGTTTGGTTCGAACGATTCTTCATCAAAAGCAATATCGCCTTCCAAATCAGGCTTGCCCTGCGCTTTTAGATTTACAAAATCATAACGCGATGGATCTGCTAAATGAGACGGCTGAATATTCTGAAGCGCACGAAACATTGTTTCTAACCGGCCAGGAAATTTTTTGTCCCATTGCTGTAACATCTCTTTGATGACTTGACGCTGCAAATTCGGTTGCGAGCCGCACAGATTACACGGAATAATTGGAAAATCGGCGACTTCAGCGTAGGCACTCAAATCTTTCTCTTTACAATAAGCCAGTGGACGGATAACGATATGTTTCCCGTCATCGCTTACCAACTTCGGTGGCATGGCTTTTAATTTGCCTCCGTAAAACATATTTAAAAACAAAGTTTGCAAAATATCATCGCGATGATGCCCAAGCGCGATCTTTGTTGCACCTAATTCAGTGGCGACACGATACAACACGCCACGGCGTAGACGTGAACATAAACTACACGTCGTTTTTCCTTCCGGAATCACTCGCTTGACGACACTATAGGTATCCTGCTCCTCGATGCGAAATGGCACGCCAATCCGAGTAAGGTACTCCGGCAATACCTGTTCAGGAAAACCAGGTTGTTTCTGATCTAAATTGACCGCAACCAATTCAAAAGGTATCGGCGCGTGCGCTTGTAAATTGCGTAAAATATCTAACAAAGTGTAGCTATCTTTCCCACCGGACAAACACACCATGACTTTGTCATTGGCCTCGATCATATTGAAATCAGCAACGGCCGTTCCTACCAATCGGCGAAGGCGTTTTTGCAGTTTATTTGCATTGTATTGGTGTTTGTTTTGCATGGATAATTACGTGTTTAGAGATACTGTAGCCAATCTTACAGTTTTAAAAAATGTCTCATTATTAGACAAATCCGATGGAACAATTTAGCATGGCTTCGTTCTAAAATGAGTTGCAAACGTTGAATTGAACGTTATTCTCAACCTGGTACACTGATAGAAAAATAAGATTCCATCCAATTAAATGGGACTGATTATACCAGCAAGCATTTAGATACTCTTATATGAAGCGTTTTATTGAGTTTTTAAACGCTGGAAATTAAAGTTTTAAAACATTGCAGGTTTTTATGGGATATAAAATAATTTTGGAGAACAAATGAAAATAAGTAATTTTTCGCGCTTGGTACAACCATTGATAGCAATCGGTTTGTTAAGCATAACCCACCAAGCAATAGCAACTGCCACAGTGGATGTATACAAAAGCCCTACTTGCGGATGCTGTAGTAAATGGGTAGATCACATGCGCGAGAACGGTTTCACAGTTAAAACGCATGATGTTGGCAACAAAGAAATTCGCAAGAAATCCGGCATTTCCGAATCGCTCGGTTCATGCCACACCGCGTTGGTCAATGGCTATGCAATTGAAGGTCACGTACCAGCCGCTGACATCATTCGCTTGCTAAAAGAAAAACCTAAAGCAGTCGGTTTATCGGTACCCGACATGCCGCATGGAACCCCAGGCATGGAAGGCTCTCGCGTAGATCCCTACAATGTGTTGCTGATTACAGAGCCTGATCAAGCCCGTAAGGATACCAGCATTTATAATCGCTATGATCCATATGCCAAGCAAGCCGAACAAGTTAAACCAGCCGCGGTAGATACAGAAAAAAACAGTTCCATCATGCGTTTAAAACCGTAACTTGACCGATGTCTAAATGTAATTTGTGGATATACGGGCTTATGATCATTGCCCTTTCCGCTTGCAAGGAAAAACCGACTTTCAGTTCTTTGCAAGGCATTACTGGAAATTCAGGTGCGCTGATTACGCAAAATTTTGATTCGGCACAAATTAAACGTGGTGAAGCAGTCTATCTCGACAATTGCGTGGGTTGCCACGGACCCAACGGAGTCGGCACACCTGATTGGCGCAAACCCAATGCTGATGGTAAATATCCGCCACCACCATTGGATGGAACCGCACACGCTTGGCATCATCCTACCGATGTTTTAAAGAAAACAATTTTGCAAGGTACGCCCCCAGATCTTGGATCGATGCCGGCTTGGGAAGGTAAGTTGACGGATCAACAAATTGATGATGTCATTGTGTGGATTAAATCATTATGGCCGGCTGAAGTGTACGATCTATGGTACAAAAATTTCGAAAGCAAGCAATAGCATCGAATGAATGGCGTAACTGATCGTTTCAAGATAGCGTAAATCAATCCAATTTATTACGAATTTAATCTCTTTTGAAAATCTATCGGGTTGGCGGCTCCGTTCGCGATGAATTATTAGGATTACCAGTCAAAGACCGGGACTATGTCGTCGTAGGCGCTACACCAGAAGATATGGTGCGGTTAGGTTATCGTCCCGTGGGTAAGGATTTTCCGGTTTTTTTGCATCCTCAAAGCCACGAGGAATATGCATTGGCACGAACTGAACGTAAAACTTCCCGAGGTTATAAAGGTTTTGAAGTATTTGCCTCACCGCAAGTGACCTTAGAAGAAGATCTAAAACGACGTGATTTGACGATCAATGCCATCGCTATAGATGAATCCGGTCAAATCATTGACCCATTTGACGGCACATCTGATTTAAAGGCGGGAATTTTGCGCCATGTTAGTTCGGCGTTTTCAGAGGACCCAGTGCGAATTTTACGCGCGGCACGATTTGCAGCTCGTTTTAATTTCCAGATCGCTCCAGAAACGTTATCGCTGATGCAAGATATGGTGCACAACGGTGAAGTCGACGCATTGGTTGCGGAACGTGTTTGGCAAGAATTGGCGAGAGGCTTGATGGAAAACGCCCCATCAAAAATGTTTTTGGTATTGCGCAGCTGTAACGCTCTGGAGCGAATTCTACCGGAAGTCGACGCACTGTTTGGCGTTCCACAGCCTGAATATGCTCATCCTGAGATCGATACGGGCATTCATGTCATGTTGGTTATTGATTATGCCGCAAGACAAAACTATTCGTTACCCGTTCGATTTGCTGCACTCACACATGATTTGGGCAAAGGAACAACGCCGCGTGAATTATGGCCTCGGCATATTGGCCATGAGGCACGCAGCATAGGCTTAACCGAAAAGCTTTGTGAACGGATTCGCGTACCGAAGGATTGTCGTGATTTGGCGCTGCTGGTCGCTCGTTATCACGGCGATGTGCATCGCGCGGGTGAGTTGAAAGCTTCCACCATGGCAGATATGCTACAAGCAGTTGATGCTTACCGAAAACCACAACGATTTGAAGAGTTTTTACAGGCTTGTGCGTGCGATTTTCATGGACGTCCCGGTTATGAAACAAAGCCTTATCCACAACTATCGCGGTTGCAACAAGCGTTTACAGCGGCACAGAGCGTTGATGCAGGTGCGATTGCAACAGTACTGCGAGAAAAAAATCCAGATTCAAAAAAACTTTTTAACTTGATTCACGACAAAATACGCGCTGCGCGCATAGCGCAAATAGAATCAGCATTATTCTGAAAACTCATCGGTAAAATTCTCATGCATTTGAGAGTAAAATACCGTTAACCTTATTCAATATTGACGAAACAAAATAAATTGTAGATTGCTCATCTCTTTGGGAGAACAAATAATGGTCATAAAAGAATGGTTCACTATCAGTTTTATTGCTGCAAGCATGCTATTAAGCAATGGAGTATTGGCAGAAAAAACCTTATTGAACGTCTCGTATGATCCGACACGAGAGCTCTATCAAGAGTTTAATGCCGCTTTCATCAAACACTGGCAGTCAAAAAACAATGAAAGCCTTAAGATTGAGCAATCACATGGTGCGTCTGGCAAACAAACACGTTCAGTTATCGAAGGCTTGCAAGCCGATGTTGTGACACTGGCTTCAGCCAATGATATCGATAACATTGCAAAAAAAGCCAAGTTACTCCCAGAAAGTTGGCAGAAACGTTTAGCGCTAAATAGCACCCCTTATACTTCCACGATCGTTTTTTTAGTACGGAAAGGCAATCCCAAAGGGATTAAAGATTGGGATGACTTAGCGCGTTCCGGTATTGAAGTCATTACCCCGAATCCCAAAACATCGGGTGGTGCACAATGGAATTATCTAGCTGCTTGGGAATATGGCAAACGCAAATTTGGCGAAGATAAAGTCAAAGAATTTGTCAGAAGTATCTATGGCAATGTACCTGTCATGGATTCAAGCTCTAGAGGTGCAACCGAAACATTCATTGAACGAGGTATGGGGGATGTTTTTATTGCTTGGGAAAAAGAAGCTTTATTAACGCTCAAGAAACAGGGAGGCGATCAATTCGAAATAGTGATTCCATCTCTAAGCATTCTGGCGCAGCCCCCCGTTGCAGTGATTGATAAAGTCGTTGATAAAAAAGGTACGCGCTCGATTGCCGAAGCATACCTGAGATATCTCTATTCAGAAGAAGGACAAGAAATTGCAGCGAAGCATTTTTATCGCCCCGCCAACTCGACCATTGCCAAGAAATACGCTCATCAATTTGCAGCAATAGAATTATTCAAAATTAACGATGCGTTTGGCAGCTGGGAAAACGCATACAAAACACATTTTTCAGAAAATGGAACGTTTGACCAGATTCACTTGCAACAATAAATATACGATTCTAATATTTTCAAAAATGTATCAATTTTTAAATGGATAAATAGCCGTACTTGGGCTTTTCGTGAATTAAATTTCTATCTATATTCAGTTAAAAATATCTTTCGCGTCACGTTGTGCCGCTAGTAATTCTGGAGTGAGATGGGGAGCAATAGTTTGAATGAGTTGTGAAAATATTTTTGGCGATGCGGCAACGATCTGTCCGCTTTGTAAATATTTTGCATCACCTTCCAAATCACCGATTAATCCCCCCGCTTCAGTGATAAGCAAACAGCCTGCAGCCATATCCCACGGCGCTAAACCGATTTCCCAAAAACCATCGTACCGACCGCAAGCGACATAACATAAATCTAAAGAAGCCGATCCAGGTCTTCGAATACCTGCAGTACGCGGAACAATTGCCCTAAACATACTAAAATAAGCTTCCGCATGGGTAAAATCACGAAAAGGAAATCCAGTGCCAATCAAACAGTCTTCTAAGCGGGCACGTTTACTAACACGAATGCGACGATCATTCAGAAATGCGCCACCGCCTTTACTGGCGGTAAATAATTCATTCATTACCGGATCGTAAACGACCGCATGGGTCATCACGCCACGATAAGCCAATCCAATCGAAATGGCGTATTTTGGAAATCCATGTAAAAAATTAGTTGTGCCATCCAGAGGATCAATAATCCACAGATAATCGGACTGTTTCCGATCACCATGCTGCCCACTTTCTTCGGCCAAAATCCCATGATCAGGATAAGCCGTTTTTAATACGCTTAAAATAGCATCCTCAGCCGCACGATCGACTTCACTGACATAATCACTATGGGATTTTTTGGTTACCGTAAGCAAATCGATGCTTTGAGAAGCTTGGTTAATAATTTTACCGGCGCGGCGAGCAGCTTTAACCGCAATCGTAAGCATTGGATGCATAGTTTGATAATTTGATTTGTGAAAAAACGAAAACCAATGATTTTAATATGAATCACTTGTCAATGCATGATTATTCTAATCAGTCGTTCGGATCATTCAGTAAAAATAATTAGAGGCCTTTGCAAAAGGCCATAATTTTCTCCTTTCATTGCAATTCCGGGTTTATTGTAAACAACAATAGGGCTCTTACAATTGAATCAAACAGTACACTGAAGGATTAAACAGGTAGCTAAGGTATTCTTATTTTCATGGAGTCCGAAGTTTCATAAAATGAAGAGATGTGATGGAGGATAAAGATGGATTACGGTGAGCACAATATAGTCAGGAATTTTGGGGTCAATCAGTTAAGTTTTTTAAAGAAAATGGATTGACGTTGGTTGAAGTGGCAAAACGACTGTCATTACCCAGGGGAATGCTAAAGATTGGGTTTATGCTGAAAAGCGAGGAGAACTCGCTGCAGTAGGCAAACGTGAGAAGGCGCTGACTGAGGTTGAGTTAGCGCTATCCAGAGTGAAACGAGCGTTAGCCGAAGTGAAGATGGAACGTGACTTTATAAAAAAGTGTGCGGCGTATTTCGCCAAGGGGTTGCGGTGAGATACGATCGGATTGAATCGATACGGCAAAGCTATCCGAGAGTGGTTTTCATGCGCGAAGCTCTCGCCCACTCTGAATGCAAGGCTGGAAATAGAAATACTGGCTGCACACCACCGTCGCCGTACACGGGAGACCTACAGTGCGAAGCGCTGGTATCATGACTTGGGGCGGATCACAGGGTACAAACCACACCCTACCGCGTTCGAAATAAGGGGCTCATTGCTCATTCAGATCAAGATAGTCAATACGGTGCACACGATTACCAGAATTTATTACAACAATTTGGCATGATCGCTTCCATGAGCCGCAAGGCGAACTGCCATGATAATGCGACAATGGAAAGCTTCTGGGGATTACTTAAAGCCGAACGGGTGCAGCATCGAAGATTCAAAACACGGCAACAAGCCATGCAGGAAATTACCGAATAGTTCGAAATATTCTATAATCGGCAGAGAAAATAGAAGAAGCTAGGCTATTTTTCACCAGCACAATTTTCACAGCAATACTAAGCCAATCTGCTTGCCGCTTAAACCTATGGACTCCAGTTTTGACAGCACTCCTCAGGGCGGCTGATATTTCTTACATCTGGACATTACAGGCTGGCGGTTGTCATTGATTTGTACTTACGGCGCGTGATCGGCTGACATGTGACGCCAATAGTATTTGAAAAAAGACTTAGTAAAGTGTCCGGTTTTATTTGAAATGGCCTATTATCACCAATTAAGAGAAGCAGGTAATGTGGTTTAACTCAAAGCAAATAGTTCCAGGTAAAACCGCGGCGATTCAACCGTGCCAAGGTCTCAGTTGATATATTCACTTCATGAGGTTTTGCGCAATAATGAAACCTGCAACTAGTGCTATGATTGAGTAAATAATGATGTCGAATGAAATAGTCACTTAAAAGTCCCATAGTAACGATTGGAGTGTTTACGATAAAAACCACTATCGTTATTTGAGATTTTATCTCAATTGACTGAATCTCTATATCAATTTAAATTATTTGGACAACATTGAGCTATGCTTGATGTATGTCACTGATAAAAAATATTGCTTAAACTATTGAGTATCATCTGGATAAAAGACAGAGAAATTAAAATGACTATCGATAGGTATATAGTTGAGATGGGGCGCTTCATAAACTAACGTTTCTATTGAGTGTCGGATTCTTATGGTGAAGTCCATGAAGGCATGAAAATAAATGCTTTTTATCATTCTCAGTACTTATTTATGGAGCAACACAGGCGATACTGACTCTGTCCAATATACGTAAAAAAATGTTCAAAATAACTAAAAACAAACTAGTAGTTAGCTTTTTATCGATACTTCTAGCGATGTTTGTGTTATCAAGCCTGTTATTAGGTGCAGATCACGCTTCTCAAAAGGTTCGTTCAGAAACATCACTGGAAAAAACAGCCCCTTTATCGTTCACATTAAATCAAGCAGTTGATCATGCACTGGCTAATAATCCTGATTTACAAATTGCCATAGAACGCATCAGTCAAGCTGAAGCTCAGCTAGGCGTCGCCTTGTCTGCATTTTATCCACAAATAACCGCTAGAGCGAGTTATGAGCATTCCAACAATCCAGCGCAGGTTTTTTCTATGATCTTGTCACAGCGGGATTTTAATGCGAATTCCATTCAAGATATTAACAATCCGGGATATCGTCAGAATTTTCGTCCGGAAATCATCGGAAGACTTTCGCTCTTTCGAGGCGGGCAAGATTATCATCAGAGTAAGGCCGCTGAACTGGGCATCGATGCGGCTGAATTTGAGCGTTCATCAGTGCGCAATGCCTTGATTGAGGCCGTAACAACGTCGTACTACACTTACCTGGCAGCACTGGAGGCGCAGAAAGTTGCACGAGATTCGATTGCCGCTATTACGAGTGAGTTAAATCAAACAACACTGAGATACGAAGCGGGTACGGCTCTTAAATCCGAGGTATTATCGTTGGAAGTCAAATTGGCAGAAACGCAAGATACTGAAATCAGAGCAACCAATAGCATTGAGCTATCTAAAACCAGTATTGCTAACTTATTGGGGCTTTCAGGACATCAAGCATTTACGATTTTATCGCCTACGTCTATATTGACCAAACCTAAGCCGATGGGCTCATTCAGTGAGTTACTCGAAACTGCTTTGCTGGAGCGTCCGGAAATCAAAGCAGCGGCTAAGCAAGTAAAAATCATAGAGCACCAGTTAAAAATCGAACAAGGCGCTTATTTACCGAAAGTGGATGCTTTTGTTAGCTACGGGCAAAATAGCCAACATCCTGGATTTTCCGGACAAAGAGATAATGTATTCGCTGGCGTTGCTGTCGAAATGAATCTGTTTTCAGGATTTAATACCAAACAACGCATCAATGTTACGGAACGAAAATTGGCAGAAGTCCGTGAAACAGAGCGGAAAACCAAACTAGCCATTGAACAAGAAGTAAAAATTTCATTTCTAAAACTTGAAGAAGCTTTGGCCCGACTGCGTGTTACCGAGGCATCAGTCCGGGCGGCCGATGAAGCGTTTCGATTGGTTAATGAAGAAAGACGCGCCGGCATGGTGACCGTTACCCGGTACATAGAGTCCGAGGTTGCCAAAAACAAAGCACAATCGAATTCTATAGCAGCTCATTACGATGCTTTGAACGCTGAAACCACATTAAAAAAAGCAATTGGCGATTGGAGATAAAAGAATTTTCATGCTATCTATTCGGCACATGCATATTAAAAGAATCACGGCGATAGTTGCTGTCGTTTTAGTCCTAATTATTTTGTTGCTTTATATGCAAGGTACTTTTGTCAGTAAAGTTCCGCCAGGATTGACTCCGCAGGCTGGTCAGCCAAGCTCGGCTACTTTCGGTACGGCTATTGTGGTGAAAAAACGGGTTGATAATAAAATGGCTTGGCCTGGAACGGTAAAGTCAAAAACCGTTGCCAATATTGCTCCGAAAATGACTGCTCGAATTGTTGAGATTAAGGTGAATGCAGGCGACGTAGTTAAACGAAATGATCTGATTGCCCGTTTAGATGAACGCGATATCAAGGCTCAGGAACAAATAGCGTTGGCTGCGCTGGCGGAAGCAACTGCCGAAGCAAATCGCGCCCAAGCGGATGAAGGACGTATCCGTACCTTGTACAATAAAGAGGCGGCAACACGCGAAAATTTTGATGCCGTGACCGCTCGAGCAAAGGCAGCTCAAGCGCGCGTTAATCAAGCAACAAACGCTGTTCGTGAAGTCAGGGTTAATCTTGCGGACACATCACTATTAGCCCCTTTTGATGGTATCGTGGTCAAACGACTTAAACAACCGGGTGATATGGGATTGCCCGGTGTGCCTATAGTAAGCATGCAACTTCCTAAGGGGCTCAGATTGGAAGTGGATGTACCGAATACCTGCGCTGATTTTTATCGCATTGGTATGGATGTCACGGTACATATCGATGCGCTAAATCAAAAAATCAATGGTCAAATCAATGAAATCAGTCCGGAGATTGATCCACAAACCCACACTCAGTTAATCAAAATTGTATTACCGGCCATTGAAGGTTTAAAGCCGGGGTATTTTGGATGGCTCGAACAAGCCTGCAATCAGCATGACGCATTATTGATTCCTGTCAATGCGATTCAACATATCGGTCAACTGGAGGTAGTGCAGGTATTGTCGGATGGACGTCCACAAATGCGTCATATCAGAACAGCTAAAACTTTTGGTGACCAAATTGAAGTGATCTCCGGTTTACGCGCTGGTGAGACGATCATCATCCATCCTCAGCAGGCGCAATAATGAGTTCCCACGACAGTTTGACGACAAAGATTGTCAAGGTTTTCACCACGTCACAACTTTCCATTCTATTTTTAATTATTTCATTGCTGGCAGGCGCTGTAGCGCTCATCCTGACTCCGCGAGAAGAAGATCCACAGATCGTCGTGCCTGTCATGGATGTATTGATTGAATATCCAGGTGCTTCAAGTGAAGAAGTTGAGAAACTCGCGGTAACCCCGTTAGAAGTTTTACTCAAGCAAATTCACGGGGTGGAATATGTTTATTCTGTTTCCAAGCCTGGTGCAGCAGTGGTGACTGTTCGTTATTTTGTGGGTGAAAATTTTGACGATAGTTTGATCAAAACCTGGGATAAGATTTTGGCTAATCAAGATGTTATTCCCTCTGGCGTTACTCGTTGGAAAGTGACTCCTGTTGAAATCGATAACGTGCCTATCGTGTTAATGACTTTGTCGGCGCAGAACAATGATTATGATTCGATGGCATTAAAGCGCGTTGCCGACGAACTGATTGTTTCCCTGAGGAGCGTGCCTGATGTCGGTAAAAGCTGGGTTGTCGGCGGTGAACAACGCCGGGTTTCAGTGTATGCCGATCCGGCACGGCTGACCGCGCATGGAATAACGCTGGCTGAAGTCACTCAGGCGCTAACGCATGCCAATGTCAATCTGCAAGTGGGTAGCTTCAAACGTGACAATCGGGAAATTTTTCTGGAAGCAGGCCCTCATTTCAGTTCAACGACAGAAGTCGGAGCCACCATCATTAAAAGTGTCGCTGGTCGCCCGGTGTACTTACGTGATGTGGCCGATATCGAAGACGGTCCGGCTGATGTAAATCATTACACGCGCATTGGTTTTGGTCCAGCCGTTGATCATATGCCCACGATCGGCAATTCCACCGGCAACAAACCACAAGCTGGGCAAGAACGCCAGATGGTCACCATCGCTATTTCGAAACGTAAAGGCAGCAATGCTGTCAACGTCGCTGAAGCCGTGATTGCCACCGCAGAAAAAATGCACGGCACACTCATTCCCAAAGATATTCTGTTGAGTGTCACGCGCGATTACGGTGAAACTGCCAACCATAAGGTTAACGAACTGGTTAAGCATTTATGTTTTGCCATCGTGATTATTGTCGCGCTGCTTGCTTTTTCACTGGGCTTGAAAGAGGCATTTATTGTCTCCATCGCTGTGCCGATGACTTTGGCGCTCACTTTATTGCTAGATTACTTAACTGGCTACACTATCAACCGCGTCACTTTATTCGCGTTGATTCTATCGTTGGGTTTGCTGGTCGATGATCCCATCGTCGATGTCGAGAATATTCACCGACACTATAAATTGCGTAAAGAATCTCCACTGGATGCGTTGCTAACCGCCGTCGACGAGGTCAGACCGCCAACCATATTGGCGACATTCACCGTGATTGTGTCTTTTCTGCCAATGTTTTTTATTACCGGCATGATGGGACCTTACATGGCGCCAATGGCTTTCAATGTTCCGATAGCAATGATTGTTTCACTCATCGTTGCGTTTACCATTACTCCTTGGGCAAGTTACAAGCTACTTCAAAGCGACTATCATCAGCATAGTCATGAAACGCCTTTGGAATTTAATCAAACTCTTATTTATCGAGCTTATCGCGCCGTACTAGCGCCTTTACTGGAAACCCCTGGACGCGCAAAACTATTTTTGTTGATCATATTGGTGGCTTTTATCGGCTCCGTCATGTTAGCCGTCACCCGTGCAGTCCCACTCAAATTATTACCGTTTGATAACAAAAATGAATTACAAGTCATGATCGATATGCCGCGCGGTTCGACATTGGAACAAACGGATGAAGTCGCCCGCGCACTGGGAAGTTACTTGGCTACTGTCAATGAAGTCACAGATTATCAGATCTATACTGGCTTAGCTTCTCCCATGGATTTTAACGGTATGGTACGTCAATATTATTTGCGTAACGGAGGGCATTTAGGTGAGGTGAGGATTAACTTATTACCTAAAGATAATCGCGTACAACAATCGCATGAAATTGCTTTGCGCATTCGGCCGGACATAGAACGGTTGGGTAAGCAATATGGTGCCAATCTCAAGATCGTAGAAATTCCCCCGGGTCCGCCGGTACTTTCCAGTTTGGTAGCTGAGATTTATGGCCCACCTGAAGCTGACATCGATAATTTAGTGGCTGTGTCCAAACGCGTCCGAGTAGACATGGAAAACACGGAAGGGGTGGTAGACGTGGATGATTTTTCCGAGGCGCAGCATGACAAGGTGCATTTCAAATTAAATCGGGAGAAAGCCGCTTTGTCTGGTATTAGCGTTGAACAAGTCGCAGAAACGTTGCGCACCGCTGTTGCTGGGCATAGTGTCGGTATTGTCCATATCGGTAGTGAGCGGCAACCGCTGGAGATCATGCTGCAACTGCCTCGTGCACTGCGATCATCAATACCAGATTTATTGGCCTTGCGAGTAAAAACCGCGCAAGGTGAGTTAATTTCTTTAAGTGAAATAGGAACTGCTTCTTCCCTTAAAGCGGATCAACCGATCTATCACAAGAATTTGCAGAGAGTGAGTTATGTCGTTGCGGAAATGGCGGGACGTAGTCCTGTAGAAGCAGTTTTTGATCTCAATGACATCTTGTTTGAACGGCCTCTGCCGGAAGGTTTTGCCGCTGAGTTTTCCGGTGAAGGTGAATGGAAAATTACTGTCGATGTATTTCGTGATTTGGGGCTCGCTTTTGCAGCAGCATTGGTGATGATTTATGTGCTGCTAGTCGGTCAAACAGGATCGCTTACCATTCCCTTAGTTATGATGATCTCCATTCCGCTAACAGTCATCGGCATCATGCCGGGCTTTTGGCTGCTTAACCAATTCATGGTGACGCCCATTGCGGGTTACCCTAATCCAATATATTTCACAGCCACTGCCATGATCGGCATGATCGCCCTGGCAGGCATTGTGGTAAGAAATTCCATTATCCTGATCGACTTTATTGAACGTATCCGTACCCGTCCTGATATTACGCTGGCAGAAGCTCTGATTGAGGCGGGAGCGATCCGTTTAAGACCTATTTTCTTAACAGCAGGAGCAGCGATGTTTGGCGCTTTTGTCATTATTTTCGATCCAATCTTTTCAGGATTGGCATGGAGTTTTATCTTTGGTATTTTTGCTTCTACCTTGTTTTCACTGCTGGTTATCCCAGTGGTTTATTTTTTAATCAACAAAGGAACTCTATCGACAATTTGAACAGTCTGAGGAGTGCTGTCAAAAATGGATTACATCGGTTTAAGCGGCAAGCAGATTGACATATTATTGCTGCGAAAATTGTGTAGGCGATAAATATCCTAATTTTTCTTGCTTGCGCTGTCGGTTATAGAATATTTCGAACTATTCGGTAATTTCCTGCATGGCTTGTTGCCGTGTTTTGAATCTTCGATGATGCACCAGTTCGGCTTTAAGTAACCCCCAGAAGCTTTCCATCGTCGCATTATCATGGCAGTTCGCCTTGCGGTTTATGGAAGCGATCATGCCAAATGGTTGCAATAAATTCTGGTCATCGTGTGCACCGTATTGACTACCTTGATCTGAATGAGCAATGAGCCCCTTATCTGGATGTTTACTTGCAGTGGCACGAAACAAAGCTGGTTTCACTCAATGCCTGCTCATTCGCTCATTCATGGCATAGCCTACCAGCTAGCCATTCAATAGATCTTTTACGCCAGCAAAATACAATCAGCCTTCATCGGTAGGAATGTCAGTCATGTCACTGATCCATACTTTACCGGGTGTGAATCGCCCCGGGTTTTGAGGAGGCTGTTTAGTTAAAGTTATACCAGCGTAACGCTTTCCTTGACGAATTGCCGGTAGTAGTTTGCCTCAGCTTCTGCGGGAGGTATATAGCCTATAGACTCCAG